>Ga0136846_1208261_pt1 | contig 243044 bp, 190 predicted proteins | sample HopSoiMetagenom2_FD_96841 | JGI IMG/M metagenome (GOLD analysis project Ga0136846, IMG submission 96841) | Grasslands soil microbial communities from Hopland, California, USA - 2 Assembly 2016 (version 4) | ecosystem: Environmental > Terrestrial > Soil > Grasslands | place: USA: Hopland... | reverse complement strand
CCAGTAATTTCGGGTCGGTATTGTAAGGCACATCCCGTACCAGGGTACCATCCTTATCAATGAATATAGCCGGGCTTGCCGGTGTTGTATTAAATATCATCAGCTTTTAAGCAAGGGAATACTACTATAATGACCGGGCAGATTGCTCATCTGGTAGGAAGTTGTTACAGAAGCCGGTACACATTTAAGCTCATACATCAGCAGCATCTCCTGTGCAATACGTCGCCAGGTAAAGAGCGACTTCACCCGTTCTAGTCCCCGCTCTCCCATCCTCTCCAACAGGTGGGTATTACGGCTCAGGTACTCGAAAGTATCGGCTAATGCCACCGGTTGCTCAGGATCTACCAGCAAGCCGGTCTCTAGTTCTTTTACGCTAAACTGTATGCCCCCCACCCTGGATCCGATCACCGGTGTTTTACAGGCCATGGCTTCCAGTGGTGTAATACCAAAAGGCTCATACCATGGTGTAGATACGAATACGTCGGCAGCGGAGTAATAGTATTTCAGCTCCATTTGTTCCTGTTGTCCCACAAAGCTTACTACATCCGTTATATACAGGTCTTCGCAGAGCTTTTTGAGACGAAGATGCTCCGCATCATTGTCTGCGGTACCGCCAACAATAACCAACTGGCATTTAATACCTCTTTTTACAGCAATAGCAGTAGCCCTGATCACATTCTCAATTCCCTTGCGGGGTACCATGCGCCCCAACTGCAGTATCACAAAATCGTCCGCAGAAATATGCAATCGTACACGTGATGATTTTTTACCCGTATTGAAAAATGTTTTAGTATTCACACCACAAGGTATAACGGTAATTTTTTCAGCAGGCGCGTCATAATGTTCCAGCAAATCCTGCCGGTCCTGCGGGCATTCGGCCACAATAGCATCTGCCAGGTTAATAGCCTGCTGCTCGATATGGATACGTTCCGGCGGAAACAGGTCGTTATTACCCTGATGCAAGCGGCGTACTTTACCCAGGGCATGAAACGTGATCACATACGGTATACACATCCGTTCTTTAATGCGCATGGCAACATAGGCACTGATAAAAAAGTTGGCATGCACCACATCGTAGCGAATACCATATATTTTCATGAAAGTGATCATATTATCAGCAAACGCCTCCCGGTATGGAACTAACTGCTCTTTGGGAATACACTTTTTAGGCCCTGCCTTTATGTGGATCAGGCGGATATTTTTACCCAGTTTTAAGACCTGTGGTAATGCAATGTTTTCCCAGCGTGTGTAAATATCTACGCTACACCCCTGTTCAGCCAGCTCAATAGCCAGCTCTTTTACGTAAATATTTTGTCCGCCGTTATCTATACTTCCCGGGGCTGCTAAGGGAGAGGCATGATCACTTATCAATGCAATGCTCTTATTCATAGTATTATTTTTAAATTATAGTACAAGGTTTAAAGGTTGTTTTTTTGAAGCCAATACCTGCTCAAAAGCATGCTGCCATCTTTTAGAGAACTGCTGTATATTCCATAATTCCATCGCAGTTTCCTGGCCGGCTCTTCCCATTTTTTTAGCTTTTAAACGATCTTTCAGCAAGCTCGTCATATTGTCGATCAGTATATCTGTATTGGTGTGTATCCATCCGTTTACACCATTGGTAATTGCAGTTACCAGCTCGGTGGTAGCCAGCCCTACCACAGGAACGCCAGCCATCATGGCTTCGCATACCGCTAATGCCAGGCTGGTATGCCGTACGGGGTGAAAAAGAAAGCGATACCGGGATCTTACTTCCGGCAACTGCGGGTGTAGCACTTCCCCGATACCATAGCCTTCATTTCCCATGCCTGCCAGATCGAGGGGAATGGTACGGTTCACCTTTCGGAAAATATCCCATCCCAATACACGCCCGCGATGTGGCAGGTGATTAATGGCAACAAATCCTTTTGCATAAGTACCGCTGTAGGGAACCTTGCTGTCGGTCACACCGTGTGGGATCACAATGGCAGGAGTTTGGCCATTGTCCCACATCAGCCGGTTAAAATGAGTTACATGTACCAGCAGTATATCCGGGTCATTTACATAATGCCGTGTGGTAGCGGCTGTTCCATGCGGCGTATTATGCTCCAGGTATATTTGGGGCGCACTACGTTGTTTGGCTGTAAGTACTTCAAACTGGTCCTTTTGGTAATTTTTAAAGGATTGAAATAACAGCACATCAAATTGCAGGTCTTTGAGTTCGCTCACCGGCACTTCGTGCACGTTATCTCCAAACGGAAAAGTGTTGCCCCGGCCATAATAGCCTTCGCTGCGGGCTTCATTAACCGGTATATAAACTTCGAAAGGCCCTTGCGATAGATAATAGAGATAACTTCCATGTATATGCCAGGTAAAAACCCTGATCTTATTTTTAGGTAGGATCATCATGGTTGAAGCGGTGTCAAATATGAAGCCATCTGCGTTTATCGCTGATCAAAGCGCTTCCCGGCGAGATAATGTGGTTGTTTTTCCAAACGCTGTGGTATGTTGTCCACATATCATGTTTCTTCAAATAGCTGTAGCACTCTTCCTGGTGTTTCATAACCCCGGTAAACCCAAAAAAAGGTTCCCGAAGAACCTTTAAATAAAAGCTGGAATAAAACTGCACCATCAATCAGACCCCTGGGTCTTAACGATCTTGTTATAAATGCCAAATAACAGGAAAGGTGCGGCCCACTGTCCTATAAACAAGGCGCGGTGATCCTGTTTAAGCATTTTAAAAGCCAGCGAAGCAGCCATTGCAGCTACAGAAGCCCACAAATACGTGTCGGAAGGCAACTTCGCCGTTTGGTTCTCTATTGCTTCCGCTACTTTTCCTTCAGAATGATTAGACATAATACTAAATTTTAAATGAGAAAATGAGTTTCAGATATCGTTTATCAAATAAGACATTCAACCCCGCACTAATTTAATGCCATGGCCGGCATCATATTTTCCGGCTGCAAACAACTGAAGCTGTTCAGTGGCCTTGCTATCGATGCCTTAAACCAGCCGCCTGCTTATGAAGCTATTAGCGAGCAGATACCCTTTAGCAGCAACTAAATAGAAAGAAAAATTATGGTCATACATTTACCGTGTAAGCGTATATTCCGCTACATAGTGAGTAATGGCAGCCACAGTACCACATTACTGATTCGCACTGCTTTCCGGCCGGAAACCTAAGCCTATATAGAAAATATTCTTTTGCCCTGTGTTTCTCTTTAATACCTTTGGCATATTGGTATTATAAAAAAATGGAACCGTGCGCAAAAGTTACCTGAGAAAATATCATAGTTTTTTAAAATTCAAAAGAAATTTCACCCGATACAGTATCCGGAAAGTAAGAAGCTATGAAGTAATTTTATTCTGGCTCAAGAGCCGTATGAACCGAACCCAGTTTCTTATTCTCTCGGGGATGTTAGTAGGCTGTACAGCCGGGTTGGCTGGTGTAGCGCTAAAGTCGCTGGTTCATTATATTCACTACTTTATCAGTCATAAGATACATTTCGAATACCAGATACTTTTTTATATCATTTTTCCATTCCTTGGAATTGTGCTTACCACGGCTATTGTGCTTACTTTTTTTAAGGGGCAGGACCGGAAAGGTATTGGCGCCATACTTTACGAGATTGCGCAAAACTCCAGTATTGTTTCGTCGGTAAAAATGTACTCGCAGGTAATACAAAGTGCTGTCACGGTAGGACTGGGAGGATCTGCAGGACTGGAAAGCCCTATAGCGGTAACGGGATCGGCTATTGGCTCTAACTTTGCGCAAACCTACAAGCTGAATTATAAAGAACGTACCCTGCTGCTTGCCGCCGGAGCTACCGCTGGTATTGCTTCTGCTTTTAACGCGCCCATCGCCGGTATTATGTTCGCTTTTGAAATATTATTAACCGGCGTGGTTTTTTCAGATTTCGTTCCGCTGGTGGTGGCGGCTATTTGTGGTAGCCTGGTTTCGAAAGTGTTATTGCAGGAAGATGTGCTTTTCCGTTTTCATACCAGGGAGCCTTTTAATTATCATAACACTCCCTTTTACCTGGTATTGGGTTTACTTACGGCCTTTTATGCGAGGTACTTCGTGGTAGTTGCGCAGAAAGTAGAGCATTTTATTGCCCGCCTCCGTTTATCAAAAATGAGAAGGGCTATGTTGGGAGGAGCAATGCTGTCGCTGCTATGCGTAGCTTTGCCGCCGCTGTTTGGCGAGGGATATGACGCTATAAAGTCATTCACCAATGGCCATGTTGAATTTGTAATACACAATAGTTTTTTCAGGTATTTCGAGCTTAAAGAGTGGACAATCATTATCTTCCTGGCATTGATTTGCCTGTTAAAGGCGTTTGCCACTCCTATTACCATCTTCAGTGGGGGCAACGGCGGCAATTTTGCGCCATCGCTGTTTGCCGGTGGTACATTGGGGTTTTTATTTGCGCAGGTTTGTAAATTAATAGGTTTAAGCGATGTGCCTGAAACCAATCTTGTATTGGCAGGAATGGCTGGTGTAATGAGCGGCGCATTATATGCCCCCCTTACAGCTATATTCCTGATCGCCGAATCCAGCTTTGGGTACGACCTGTTTATACCGCTGATGATTGTTTCGGTTATTTCCTTCCTGGTGGCAAAAAGATTCTCACCTATATCGCCCGACCTGAAAAAGCTGGCTGATGAAGGAAAGATATTTACACGCGAGCACGATAAAAACCTGATCACAAGATTACAGGTAGCTGATGTTATTGATTCCAATCCTCAAACCATTCCTATCAACGCTTCTATTAACCAGCTGCTCAGCATGGTTAAAACGGGAAGTAAAAATGTATTTGCCATCGTTGATGACAAGCAGAAATTTACCGGTATGTTAACTTTAGACGATCTAAAACCGGTTATATTTTCCAGCAATCCTGAATCCTATAGCATTTCAAGCATTATGAAAGAGCCTCCGGTTTTAATTCACGAAGGCGAAGATATGGTAGAGGTTGTTCAAAAATTTGACCAGACAGATGCCTGGCATTTGCCGGTACTCGACCAAGAAGAGAGATTTATAGGCTTTATATCCAAACCTACGATTCTTATTAAGTACCGCAAACAACTGCAAACCTATTCAGATTGAAAATGATCGCGCACCGGTTCTAATTCCGCAGCAGCTACTTTCCTGTAAAAAGTTTTTCTATCTCTTTGCCCAGCTCCTGTATGTCTACCGATCCGTCGAGAACACGGTTGTGAGCGCCTGCAAAGAAATCGTCCTGCATATCCGTTTTTTTCTGCGAAGGATAGATCAGCAAAAAATTATTCTGCCTGAAGTACTTATCCAGGTAAGAAAAGATTTTATCCATATGCGCATTGTGGGAAATTCTCCCTTTACGACTCAGCACAAATGTAAGCAGGTCGTCAGGCCCTACCTCTCTTCCCAGCACCAATAAATCTTCCCAGCGTGTAAACTCTGAAAAGCTGTAACTAATGGGATTCAGTTCATTGAGTGTTTTAAAAACCGGTGCAAGTTCTGCGGCAGCGAAAAACTTCACACCACCTCCGCAGTTTTTAGCCAGCGTCCAGAGGTTGGACAGCCAATAGTAAAACCCGCTTTCTCTTTCAGCATGAGGAGGTATTACCACAATATTCTTTTTTATAGTAGAAATTGGCTGTACAGGGTTATACACGTAGGTGGTAATTTGCTCATTGGCTAATATACCGTTGATCAGTTGAAAACTTTTATCAGAACTATAAGGCTTTGTACTATACCCCATTATCAGGTCGGTAATTTTCTTTGCCTTTACCTCTCCGCTGATACCGTTTACCACGGTGTCATAGCGGATCACTTCTTCAATTTCAATATCGGCTGAGGCACCTGTTTGCGTAGCCAGGTGCAATATTTTTTTGGCATTATTATCAGACTCATCAGGGGCTTCATGCTTATTAATAATATTAAGTGCATACATTTTATCAAGCGGGTTATGCCTCCTGATATTCAGTGCCAGCTGCACCAGCTGCTCGGTTTTCCCCACAGTATTGGCAGCTATAAGAATGTTCATACCCTCTGCATCTGCTGTATCCTGTTGGTCTTTACCGGCTTCAGTTTCCTCAGCCAGCTGGCGGCCTCCCTTCTGGGTAACAAATGATGCCAGGGTACAGGTAATCAATATCACCAATATAGAACCATTCAGCACATCTTCATTTAAGAGCCTGATAGGTACACCCTCGGGAGTTTCTGAAATCACAATGTTATAGCCTACCATTACGGCAGCCAGTGTAGCTGCTGCCTGCGCCACGCTTAATCCAAAAATAACACGCAACTGATTGCTGCTCATTTTAAACGTTTTGGTTGTAGCCCAGGCTGCGAGCCATTTTGCAACGATCACACCCAGGGTAAGTACAGCCGCAACTTTCAATGTGCCTATACTTTTTACAAAAACGCTGAAATCGATCAGCATACCTACACTAATCAGGAAGAACGGGATAAATAAAGCATTACCTACAAACTCTACCCGGTTCATTAACGGTGATGTATGAGGTATCAGCCTGTTTAGCGCCAGGCCGGCCAGGAAGGCTCCAATAATGCCCTCCACCCCTGCGAATTCAGCCAGCACCGCTCCCAGGTATACCATCACCATCACAAAAATGAACTGCGATATTTTGTCGCTTACTACCTTAAAAAACCACCGCGCTATAACGGGAAATACCAATAACACGATAAGGCCGAATGCCAGAATAGAGGAGCCTAACCGTATCCAGAATGCCGTTCCTGCTTCTCCCCTGGTCATGCCTACAATAGCCGCCAACACCAGCAATGCCAGTGTGTCGGTGATCATGGTACCGCCCACTGTTATGTTAACCGACTTATCTTTTGTAATACCCAGCTTGCTGGCAATAGGATATGCCAATAATGTATGGGATGAAATTAAGCTACCCAATAAGACAGAGGTCATCCAGTCAAAATGGAGTATATAATAGCTGGATAAAGTACCTATGATCATAGGAATACAAAAAGTATATAAACCAAAGCCCACGCTTTTCCATTTATTTTTTTTGAATTCGATCAGGTCAATCTCAAGCCCTGCCAGAAACATGATATAGAGCAGGCCGGTAGTGCCTGAAACCACTATACTACTGTCTCTCTCCAATATGCCAAAACCATTCGGACCTATTGCGGCTCCGGCAATAATTAATCCGATGAGGTGTGGGATCTTTAATTTGTTTAATAAAATAGGCGCCAGTAAAACGATCAGGATCACGATTAAATATCTTAAGATCGGATCAGATATCGGCAGGCTGAGATCAGCAATATTTAGTAACATACAGATCAATATGAGGATTCAGGTTATTTTTTGGAAACAGCGGCGCGCGTTACATCTACTTTAAAAATGGAACTACAGCCGCCTGACTGGCGGATCACCCGCTCTCCGGAAAGCCTGTTAGCACCTTCTACCTTCAGGTTTACCGTCATGGAAGAAGAAAGGGAGTCTGAAGCAGCCGGAGGCACTGATAACTGGAACCCGTCACCGTTAAAAGTGCCTATATATACCCTGATCAGCTGATCTCCCTGCATAGCTTTTACGCTTACCGCTTCATCTCTTTTAACAAACATCCAGGTTTCTTTGCGTGTGTCTCCTACAGCAAAACCATTGCAATTAGTTTTAGTACAGAGCATATTTACGTCCCATGCTCCCGAAAGTGAGTCTGGCAGCGGCACCGTACTACTGTCGTTTAATAGAAAAGACGAATCCTTCAGGGTCATATTCCTTTTCAGGCTGTCTTCCCAAAGCTTCAACTCTTTTTCTTTTAATACTAAAGCACGCTCCCGATCGGTGACGCTGGCTTCTCTTTGCTCCAGTTCTTTTTTACGCTGCTCCAGGCCGCAGCCGGTAAAACTTATAATAATTAAAAACAGAACAACATTCCTTTTCATGAATTGACACTTTTATATATCCCGGGAAACAACTTCTTTAAAAATGTAACCGCCCCGGCTTGTATTTGTTAGCTATCCGTAATGATGGCGTGGCCACTAAAATATAAACATTACAATTAAAATCAATAAAAACAACCATATTTCCACAAGCATACAGGAATACACCTGCCTGTGACGTTACCTTTTGTATGCGTTTGAAGAAGAACGGCCTGCAATAGGTGCTACAATATGTATAGTATTTTACACATCCCTTGTATGCCTTTTTAATTTCCCGGGTTCAAAACAGTGCTGCTATCCATATAAATTGTTGATGTTTAAACGGGTTGAAACCTGTTTATGCTCCCTGGTCTGTTCCGGCATGGCTATTGAGGCCCATATTTACCTGGTCATATTATTTGTTTAATAAAAGCCGTTCAATATGAAAAAGTTAATCGCCGCCAGCATGCTACTGGCCTTATGTATTGCCGCCTGTGAAAACCGGCAACAAAGCTCTGACTCAAAGGAAACAGCGGAAGACCAAAACGAAGCGAAATTTGACAATACCCAGGTAGAATCAGATGCAGCGTTTACCGTAAAAGCGGCAGATGGAGGAATGATGGAGGTAGAACTGGGTAAACTGGCCCAAACAAAAGCCACTCATAAGGAAGTTAAAGATTTTGGAAACATGATGACAACTGATCATTCTGGAGCCAATGATGAACTTAAATCACTTGCACAAACAAAAAACATAAGCCTTCCTGCCGCTTTGAGCGAAGACAAGCAAAAAAAATATAATGAGCTTAATGAAAAGCAAGCAGGTGAGTTCGACCGCGAATACATTTCGTTTATGATAAAAGATCACGAGGAAGATATTGAAGCGTTTCGCGAACAGGCGAATGAAGGAAAAGATCCCGACCTGCGCAAATGGGCGACCTCTAAAATTCCCACGCTGGAACACCATCTTGCCGAAGCCCGGCGAATAGACAGTGTATTATTGAAGAGGAAGTAAAGGGATAACAGATATTAGATACGGGATATCAGACCTTAAATATTAAACTTAGTTATTCATTAACTTAAAAAAACAATCACTATGACAATTTCCAACAAATTTTCAGACATGCAAAACAGCGAATTTCACCAGTTTTTTGTGGAGGAACTGAGAGACATTTACGGCGCAGAACTGTCGCTAATAAAGGCACTGCCTAAAATGCAGGAGGCCAGCACCAGCGAAGAGCTTGCTGCCGCTTTTTATAAACATACCAGCGATACGCAACTTCATATAGAAAACCTGGAACGCATTTTCGACCTTTTAGACGAGGAGTCTGACAGCAAAAAATGTAAGGCTATGGAAGGTTTGATTGAAGAGGCAGAGTCTATCATCAGCGACACCGAAAAAAACAGCTATACCCGAGATGCCGCATTGATACTTGCTGCACAGAAAGTAGAACATTATGAAATAGCTACCTACGGAACGCTGAGAACTTTCGCACAAAATATGGGCCATACAGAGGTGGCAGAATTACTGGAGCGTACGTTGGCAAACGAAAAAATGACAGATGAGGCTTTAACAGAAATAGCACAGGACTTTGTGAATTCGCAGGCGGCAACAGAATAAAACTATATTCAAATACTACCTATTCCACACTTTCCCCGGCTGTCGCCGGGGATTTTTGTATATACTGAAGACAAAAGGCGGGATTAGGGCTACCGGTCATTAACGCCGGCGCCGCACCATCCATAAACCCACAATTACAACGCTGGTAATTGCCAAAGCCGCTGCTCGTTGTACGTTCGGGGAAGACAATAAGGTTTTACCATAAATACTATTGTACCCGGTTGACGGCCTTAAAACATTGCCCTGGCTGGGGCCGGTTTTATTAGCCCATTTCATAGCGCCCCGCATCGCTACAGAGGAGGCTCTTCGAATCCATCCCGGGCATACCTGGTATAGCCGTTTAAAAATTATTCCGAACCAATCGGGATAAGTGGCAGCTGTTGGATTTAACGCTAGCCTCACCATCGCTTCTGCAAGATGCCCCGGATCGAACGCCGGCGGAGGTGTGCTTAAACGGATACCGGAGTAGTTGGCAGCATGACCTATACCAGCCGACCTTTGAAAACCAGGATACAATGCGCATACATGAATATTGGGATAATGGGAAACCTCTGCCTGCAAACCTTCCACCATTCCTCTTATACCATATTTAGATGCCGTATAAGCAGTACCGAACGGAGCAGGCATCCAGCCTCCTATAGAAATATTATTGATCAATACACCTTTCCCTTGTTGTTTAAAAACGGGCAATACAGCACGGGCACCATATACATAGCCCAGAAGATTGGTTTTGATCACCTGGTCGATGACCTCAAGAGGGGTTTCTTCGAATTTACCGAAGGACAGCACACCGGCATTATTGATCCAATAACCGATATGTCCATAACAGGATAAAGCTTCCTTTACCAGTTGTTGTACCTGCGCTGCGTCTGACATATCAGTAGGAACTATATGAACAGCCGCGGCACCCGCTTCATAACTTTTAGCTGCCGTTTCCTCTAACCCTTCCCTGCCACGGGCGGCAAGTACCAGCTTCACCCCTTTGCGCGCGAAAGCAATAGCAGCAGCTTTTCCAATGCCGCTGGAAGCGCCAGTGATAACAACCGTTTGATTCTTCAATGTCAATTCTACTGTATTATTTTTCATACAACAGAGGTTCAAAATTCAGACCACAATAAACCGATATTACACATCCGGCAACAGTTTGTTATTGGCATCCATTTTGACTTAGAGATAGCATGTTAATTGGCATCATCATTATAATAGGGCTATTAAGTACATTTATTATGACGGTATTAATGCAGTTACTAGGCTACCGGCAACGAAAATCCATTCCCTGGTTACTGGGCACTTTTATATCGCTTAAACTGAAACCCACTCAAAGCACCAGCCAGTTACGTTTGTTGGCCTGGGGAAATACCATTCATTATTTTATAGGAATTGCATTTGTTGCGGTTTACTTTTTTCTGTGGTACCAGGGCTGGCTGATCCACAGTTATTTTTCTGTGCTAATCTTTGGAATATTGGCCGGGATACTGGCCGTTATCGTATGGTTTCTGACGCTTAGCGTGCATCCGCTTAAAGCTTTCATTTCTTATCGTTCTTTCCTGCTGTCCATATTCATATCGCATCTTGTATTTGCATTCAGCATGGCAAGCTTTATTGATATCTGTATGATATTTTTCTTAGACCCCCAGCATTTTTTCTGGATGTACGTTTAGGCGCATACAAAAGTTCAGGAATGATTATATCCCTGAACTTTTTATTGAGCCCCCGATTAGTCACTCATCTACCGGCTCCTGTGTATTTTTCATATTATCGGCTGCTGCACTGTCGGGCATAAGATTGCTCATGGCTACGTTTATCTTGTTTTTGAATCCTGAGATCACCTGGTCTTTACCCTCCATCAAGGCATTATAGCCGTCTCTGGCAACTTCTTCCGGGTCTGCGAGGGCATCTTTATCTTCAACAGCCTTCGAGTCATTCATACCTGCCTTGTTAAAGAAATCGGTATCTGTAGCGCCCGGCAGCAATGCGGTTACCACAATACCCTGGTCTTTTACTTCACTTCTTAAGGCCTGGGTAAAGGATTGAACGAAAGCCTTGGTACCATGATATACCGCCTGCCAGGGCCCCGGAGTTTTGCCTGCTATAGAAGATAGATTTAGGATCCTGCCCTTGCCTCTCTGAAGCATGTCTCTCAGAAAAAATTTAGTAAGCACTACCAGTGAGCATACATTCAACTGGATAATGGCCAGCTCTCTTCCTATCTCGGTATCTTCAAACAATCCGTACTGCCCCTGCCCTGCATTATTAACCAGTATATCCACCTGCAAACCCTGATTCACTACTTCATTATAGAGCTCCATGGCCGCATCTTTATTAAACAGGTCTTTTACCATGGTAATGATTTCAACCCCGTAAAATGCCAAAGACGATGATGCTTCTTCCAGTTCGGAAGAATCCCGTGCTACCAGGATAAGGTTATAACCGTTTTGTGCAAATTGTTTTGCAAGGGAAAGACCTATGCCCTGCGAACCGCCTGTAATTAAGGTATAACTATTCATACAATTTTTGTTTGAGTTTTTAAATCAATTTAGTTATAGATCCGGTATCATTTAGCCGGCAAACCCTTAGTCCTACTCCAAAAACGAGACCATAGTCCGGCATGCTTACAACTCGTTTTCGAAGTCTGCCGCCAGAAAGAAAGTTTTAACATTAGAGCTTTCCCATGGTCTCATAAACGGTGCAATCTGTTGCTGGCACTCTTTGATGGCTGCCGCATACGGCTCATATAAAATACGGTCCAGCGTATTGCTGGTTTCATCAATATCCCATATGCCAGAGCGATGCCAGATACCTGTATGATCCCAATCAGGCCGGTCGATAACAGGATATATGCAAACACCCCACAACGGTATATTGGCCGCCAATATCCTGATACATTCTGCCGTAATGTTCCTGATCCAAAGTGGCCGGTCTTCTAACGGATGGCTGGTTTCGGTAAGCACAACAGGCCGTTGATATTTTTCATATACATCCCGCACCTGCTCGCTTAAAGACCGATAACCAGGCTCCGTATCCGGCAACTTCCAGTCGAGAATCCGGTTCAACGGATACGACCATTGACTGTTGTAATAATAGTCCAAACCAACAATATCAAGGTATTCAGGCTGCCCACCGAGTTCAGGGCAAATACGTCCTGTAAGCATTTCCAATGTCTGAAACTGGTAGCTGTTCATCAGTTGAACAATGCTCAGGGCATCTGCATCCGTTTCATCGGATGCTATATTTACAAGAGGTTCTACTGTTAAAACCAGTAGCTGGGGATCCATTTCCTTCATCGCCCTTACACCTTCAATATAAGCACGCATCAGGTGGTATTTAACATCCCATCCCTTGCCGGTGCAATAAGGGCTGGTGCAGGCTATTTCACCTCCCAGCCAGGCAAAAAAATTTACTTCATTGATGGGGGTTACAATGAGCGGGCCATTGGGCTGTATACTGCGGTACAACTCCACAAAAGACCGGCACAAAGCCACAAACCGCTGTGGCAGATGGGGATGAAAAGGAGTAAGATCTGACGGCAAACCAAAATGGCAGAGATCGAACAGTATTTGCTTATTGCTCCCGATTGATGTTCTTATAATAAGGCTTACCGCATGCCAGTCATAAACGCCTGGTGAAGGCTCCACCACACTCCAGCGAATACCTTCCCTTACCGACCTCATATCAAAATTATCGAGAAGCCTGTAGTCATCCTCCAATCTTTCAAGATGCCCCGTAAGTTGCAAAAGGTCTACCCTGTCTCCATAGCGGTTGATCATATCGCTGCACTCGTATCCCGCCATCCAGAAACTGGCGAACGGATTATTGTACACCATCGCTAGTGATTGTGCCCGTTAACAATATGATTCAACCGGCCATTAGCTACCCCTTCCAGCGGCAGGCGATCAGAAGATGCTATCTTTTTAAAGAGAGCCAGCGACTGTGCCACCACCTGGTCCATATTATAATACTTATAGGTGCCCAGCCGGCCTGTAAAATATACATTAGGGAACGACCGGGCCAGGTCGCGGTATTTATTATAAAGATGCTGGTTTTCTTTTTTGGGTATCGGGTAATACGGATCACCTTTATCAGTAGGATACTCGTAAACAACCGTTGTTTTAGGATGTACCTGACCTGTCAACTTTTTAAACTCGGTGATGCGGGTATATAATTGCGTTAAGGGATAGTTAACAGTACCACAGGGTTGAAAATTTTCGGTTTCTAAGGTCTCGAAAGAAAAATCGATAGACCGGTAAGGCAGCTTGCCGTAACAATAGTCAAAAAAATAATCAATCGGCCCGGTAAAAATGGTTGCCTTATGCGGGATGCTGTTTTTGATATCTTTATAATCTGCATTCAGCATGATTTGAATATTGGGATGCGAAAGCATATTATTGAACATTGCCGTATAACCATGTAAAGGCATCGACTGATAGGTATCGGTAAAATAGCGGTTATCCCGGTTGTTACGCGCGGGCACCCTCGCCGTTACCGAAGGATCCAGCTCTGAAGGATCCATATCCCATTGTTTTTTGGTATAGGTTTTAAAGAACTTTTCATAAAGATCTTTACCTACACTATTCACTACTACATCTTCGGCGGTAGCTACCGGGGCTATATTTTCTGAGCGGCTTTTCAGGTAATCCTGTACTGATGAAGTATCCAGATGCAGGTTATACAGGGCGTTGATCGTATTCAGGTTAATAGGAATAGGCACTAACTGGCCATCTACACTGGCCAATACATGGTGCTCGTAAGGCCGCCACTGGGTAAATCGGCTGAGATACATAAATATTTCTTTTGAATTTGTGTGAAATATATGTGGCCCATATTTATGCACGAGTATGCCATGCTCGTTATAATAATCATAGGCATTGCCGCCCACGTGGTTTCTGCGGTCGATAATCAGCACTTTTTTATCAAGCTGCGTCGCTAATCGTTCTGCCAGTACGCTTCCGGCAAAGCCACATCCAACAATAAGGTAATCAAACATAAGATAAGGTTTTATTTTGTTTCATAGATTGAGTTATCAAATGATGCATTTCGTTCCAGGTGCTGTCCCACGACATGGTATCTAAGAACGCATCAATCCGCTGCGATCTTTGAATATCTTTAGTAGTAAGTTCTTCTTCACCGTATGCAATAAACGATGCCGCATCATACACAATTTTTACAAATCCCAGTCGCCCGTAAGGCTCTATCACATCCTGAATAGGCGTGGCAATAACCGGCTTTCCGGCTGCCAGGTATTCGGGTGTTTTAGTAGGGCTGATAAAACGGGTAGATTCATTAACGGCAAAGGGTAATATGGCCACATCCCAGCTGCTGATATAGGCCGGCAGCTCGTCATACTTTTTTGCTCCCAGGTAATGTATATTGTTTCGCCTGGGCAGCATAGCTTCATCTATTTTAACTACGGGACCAATTAAAACAAATTGCCAGTCGGGCTTCTGCCGGGCTACAGAATCGATCAGATCAATATCAAAGCGTTCATCGATTACACCAAAAAAACCGAACCGCGGAAACGGTATATTAAACTGGTCGTCGGTATCAGACTGTAACAGCCGGGCCTTGTTGAAATGGTTTTTATCAATACTGCTGGGAAAGCAGTAAACAGGCACCGATGCCTGCTTTTTTTTATGCTCGTATAAACTCTGCCCCCCGGTAAATACCAGTGTGGCCTTTGACAATAATTCCCTTTCCAGCTCCAGCAAGGCCGGCGGTGCAAATTTAAAAGCCGAAAGTTCATCCATACAATCGTATACCGTTAACATTGGCTCCAGATGCCTGCTAAAAGGCAGTGCCATAGGCGTATAATACCAGAAAATATATTTCCTGACAGCCAGATCCTGAAACAGCTGATGCAGGATTTGCTCCATTACCAGGTTAGTGTCGCCGCCGTGCTCATTGCTTATTTCAGGGGTTATCACCAATACGCCCGATTGATCGTAGCAAAGCGAATAACCGTTATCACTGCTTTTAAAAACCGGTTCTTCGATGTAGATAGTGCGATACATTTTGGCAAACCTGCTGATGAGGTGTTGCGGACGCTGGTATACAAAATACCATCTGAGGTGCGAGAAAACGATTAGATCTATTTTTTGATTCATAGAGGGTTTCTCCGGATTTTCATCCGATTTAATTAAATAAAAATGATTAGAGTAGAGGGAACGTATTAGGGTCATTCACCAGCAATGAATGGTCAATTCCTGTGCCTTAAGCGCTTATCCGGCCTGGCACACTTAACTGGTTGTAAATAAATATCCTGTAAATTGTCATGTTGCTACGGGCGGGGAACAGCCTGGGCACAGCCTTCTACAGGAGCGCAAATAATTCCTCATCATAAAAGGGAAAGCCGGCGCTATACCAGCGGATATTTGAAGAAGCCAGCCGGTACCCGGTATGTAAAAAACCGATAAATTCAGTCTTCCATAAAGTTAACCAGCATGGTTTTGATCTGCGTATAGTTCTTCCTGATCTCTGTAGTATACTTTTGTTTATCCTCGCTGGCTATTTCATCCTCTTCCAGCAAAGCAGTAGCAATTGCAATGTTGTTCAGGCAATTTTTAACGTCATGAAATAAAGTCACCAATAAGGGATCGTTCCGGTATGCCATGTTTCAATTTATTGGGTAAAAATAATAAGAATATGATGCCAACAATAAATGCAGTATATTTAAGGTATAATTTCTACAATTTGTGTACAAAATTCCACACTTTTTTTATTTAACCACTTATTATAAAACTTTGCTTGCTAAAGCCGTTTTTTTTGGTTTATTTACAGTCCCTTACTTATTGAATGTTGTACCAAACCGCCCGTAATGAAAAGAATACTCATCATCGACGATGACCCCTCGACATGTAATTTACTCGCTTCTTTTTTAAAGAAACATCATTATCTTACCGATACCAGTCTTTCGGGTAAAGAAGCACTCAACCTAATACAGGAAAAAAAATTTGATCTGATCTTTTGCGATTATATCCTTACGGATATACGAGGCAAAGAAATGTTTGAAAAGATCAAACGCATACAGCCTAAAGCTGCAGTCATCTTTATAACAGGGCACGCCAGCGTGCAAATTGCTGTAGACCTGATGAAGGCCGGCGCTTTCTATTACCTGGAGAAACCCCTGTTCCCCGAAAAGATACTGGAGCTGATGCAGTACGCATTTGAATCGAGCGAGGCGCCGGAATCTCCGTCGCGGACTACTACACCTCCCGATGGCGATTCTTATGTAAAAGGTGTAAGCTCTGCGTCAGAAATGTTGTACAGCAACGTGAGCCTTATTGCGCCTACCAACTACAGTGTGATCATCTGTGGAGAAACCGGTACCGGTAAAGAACGGCTGGCCAACCAGATACACCTGGAAAGTAAAAGAGCGCACGGCCCTTTTATAGCTGTTGACTGCGGCAGCCTTTCAAAAGAACTGGCGGCCAGTGAACTTTTCGGGCATGAAAAAGGCGCCTTTACGGGAGCGATACAAAATAAAACCGGCGCCTTTGAAATGGCGGACGGGGGCACTTTATTCCTGGACGAAATAGGCAACCTGTCGTACGATGTACAGGCCATGCTGCTTCGCGCCATACAGGAGAAACATATCCGCAAAGTAGGCAGCAGCAATGAAAAGCCTGTAAATACCCGCATCATAGTGGCTTCTAATAAAAACCTGTACGACCTTGTACGGGAACAACGTTTCCGGGAAGATCTTTTTCACCGCCTGAACGAGTTTACAATTGTTATTCCTCCATTGAAAGAGCGTGACGGCGACCTCGGGCTTTTTGTGGAATCTTTTATAGCTATGGCCGAAAAAGAACTGGACAAAAAAATACTCCGGCCTGCACCCGCCTGCATTGAGCTCCTTAACAATTACCCATGGCCAGGCAATGTGAGAGAACTTAAGAATTTTATTAAGCGCATTTGCCTGCTTACCCCGGGTGGCTCGGCTATTTCGGAGGCACTTGTACAACGCGAATTAAACCAGCTGGCATTATCGGCCCAGGTAGAAAAAACTACAACGGTTGAAACGGATACAACTGCTGATCATGACTTAAAGAACGCATCGCAAAAAGCAGAATACCGTAAAATCATGGAAGTGCTGAAACGGGTGCAGTATAATAAAACAAAAGCAGCAGCCCTGTTAAATATTGATCGCAAAACACTTTATAATAAATTAAACCTGGAAAAAAAATCAGGCCAGGCTTAGGCTTAGCGCAGGCTTTTAATTCCTGAAGGAGGCCGGCCGGTTTTCTTCAGGATTTTTTTTATCGGTAATTACAAAAGTCCGGGCGCCATCGATTATCTCCTCGTGCCATTCCCATTCGTCTAAATTAACCGGCAAATGCGCGGTGGCAAGATAATGGATACTATTAGCAGTAAAGCATACTTTCTGCACCGGTGGCTGGGCCTCCGGTTTTTTAGTGTTATCGTTCCATAGAAATCTTTTCATATAGTTTTGTTTAGAATTGAATAGCCAGCATCGTGAAAAGTTCGCCGGCCCAATGGCCTTACTACCGAAGAAATTATCGATAGTGCAAAAGCAAAAGATATGCCTTTGTTAATCAATTCATTTTTAGGTATAACCGGGAGAAGTTAGCGAAGCGGTTAGCGATATATTGTAGCACTTTTTCTACAATATGTTGAAAAAAGGCATCACAACGACTGTGTAGCCTGCGTGGTAAGGCCGGCTATAACCGACAATAATTCTTTTATTTCAAAGGGCTTCTCCATAACCGCGTCGGCGCCGGCTTCAGAGGCCAGGACTTTGATCTGTGGATTTGCGGATAACATGAGTATGGGTATTGCACTGGTATCAGGACTGGCTTTGAGCTTTCGGCAGAGATCCAGTCCATCCATATCGGGCAATTGTTTATCCAATATAAAAATATCAGGGTTAGGGGAGGTCTGGCTTAACAGGCTTCCTGCAGATCCATGCAGGGTTACCGAATATCCCGCCTTTTCAAATATAAACCGGGCTACTTCCAAAATACCCAGGTCATCTTCTACAAAAACAATTTTCTTCATGATACATTTTGATTGATAGACGGGATGGAAAAATAAAAAGTTGTGCCTCGTCCCAGTATACTTGAAACACCTATTTCGCCCTGGTGCCGCCTGATAATTTCACTGCAAAGATACAACCCCAACCCTATGCCCGACCTGCCAGACTCAAGCAAGCCTACTGAGCGGTAATATTTATCAAAGACCTTTTCCTGGTCTTTTTCAGATATACCTATGCCTTCGTCTGTTACGCTTACTTTAATGTAGCCTTCGGCATGAACGCAATCTATAATAACAGTACTGCCAGAAGGAGAATATTTCACTGCATTGGAAATAAGGTTATTTAAGACTTGTCCCAGCGATGTTTTATCACCAAAGATCCATGCCTTTTCGCAGGGATTAAAAACAAAACTGAAGTGAGGCGCTGCCAGTTGATTTTCCTTCACCTTTTCCCAGATCAGTTCATTGATATCGAGCTTTTCGAGGTGTACCGAAAATTCCTGCCGCTCCAGCTTCGTGGTATCTAAAATAGTACCTACCAGGTTTACCAGCCGGTCTATGTGCAGGTTCATCTTACCGATCATATCCGGCAGTTCCACGGCATTACCTTCCTTTGACATTTGCTGTACCAGCTGGCCATAGGCCTTTACACTGGTTAACGGGGTTTTCAGCTCATGACTGGCTATGCTAATAAATTCATCTTTCTGCTGTTCTACAGCCTTCTGCCGGCTGATGTCTACTGAAACGACCAGGGCACCTACAGGTTGCCTGACTCCATCAAAAAGGGGCGCCGCATAATTGGTTACCCATATCACCGATTGGTCTTTCCTTTTCAATCGCTTTTCCACCTCGAAAGGTTGTCCTGACTGAACCATGCTATTAAAACCTGTAAACGTTTTCTCCAGGTCATCGGGGTGTACAATATCCTTCACCCCGCATTTCAACAGCTCTTCTACGCTATACCCAAGCATTTTGGCAAAATAAGCATTGGTAAACTGGATATGCCCGTCGAGGCTAAGTTTAAAAATACCCGATACACTCTGGTTTACAATAGCCCTGTAATTTTCCTCGGAGGCCTTTAATTTTTCTTCTGCTTCCAGGCGGGCCAGTTTGTTCCATGTTCTGCCCGCAAGCTCGGTAAGTAATGATACCTGGTCGTTAAACCAATGGTATGGATTATTATGGTAAATACAAAGAAGATACCGGATCTGCTGGTCTCTGACCACAGGAATGTATAGAGCCGTACGCATTAAGCCCAATGCCGGATCTTTCGGTGCTGTTGGCTCTGTATCTGTACGTTGCAACACCAATGGAATTGCCTGCAACAGCTTCTCACGGTTGTTTTTTGTAACCAGTGCCGATAGTGAGAGCGCGCCGGCAGGTAAAGGTTGCGATACTTTCTCCCAACCGGCAATGCGTTGTAAGGAGTCGTGGTCTTCTTCTGTTTTCAGAAAAGTGCAGGCAACTGCACCCAGATATGTATGTGCATTTTCACCGATCGCATCCACCATATCCTTCAGGCTGCCGGCTTTCAGCAATGCTACACTACAATAAGCCAGAAAGGATTGGTTCACATCGTGTCGCTTACGCTCGGTAATATCCGTTAGCAGAATCATGAAACGATCTCCTTCCATTTGTATCACAAATACATCCAGCCACTGGTCGTCGTTGATCCTGGTTTCAAAGCGGGCAGGCGCCCCGTTTTCTTTTACCTGCTCGCAATAACGAAACCAGGATTGATCCATGCGGGATTCCTGTCTGCTCCATTCACTGCTTTTACCGGTAATATTGATCCATGCAGGATTAACATGTACCGGCTGCAGGGCTATAACCGCCTGGGCTTCATTACGCACCAATTCGCAAATCTGCACCCCCTGGTCGATATTATCAAATAGAAAGCGGTAGCGGGCTTCAGATTGCCTCAGGGCCTGTTCTGAAAGAATTGCATCTTCCATCAGGTTAAGAGCGGCAAGGCGGGCCTCTTTAAACTCCTGGTTCGCCTTCTGAAGCTCTTCAAGTCTCCAGAGATCCTTGAGGTTGCCGTCGCCGGGGAGTCGTTCCTTTTTATTCCTGTCAGGCTTATTGTCCATCATCCGCATCGTTTTCAATGGAGAAGCGATAGATTTCCGGTTCACCTAACCGTCGCTTCAATTCATTTACTTCTTTTTTTAATTCAATCATACGGGTTTCCCGGCTGATCATTGCTTTATTAAACCTTGTGAGTTCTTCGATGGTTTCTTTTAACTTCTCCTCGGCGATTTTGCGGGTACTGATATCAATGAAAGTAACAACGATACCGTTGATACGATCATCGGTAGTACGGTAGGGAAATAAACGCATCAGGTATACCTGGTTATCCACTGTAGTAACTTCCTTCTCTACCATTGTCAATTTATCCAACACTGCTTCCGCGTCTTTTAACAGGTCATCATAAGTCAGCCTGCTCGTAATATCTGTGATAGGCCTCCCATAATCACTAAGTATCAGATTAAAAATATTGCGGGCCGCCGGTGTAAACAGGGCTACCCTGAAACCTCTATCTAAAAAAATCGTACCAATATCGGTGGAGTTGATCAGGTTCTGCAAATTGTTAGCGAAAAGACTGGTTTCCCCTATTTTTATTTTCAGCTCCTCGTTTACAGTACGCAGTTCTTCATTGATGGATTGCAGCTCTTCCTTATTGGTTTCCAGTTCTTCTGCTGCCGATCTCAATTCCTCGTTCATTGCCTGAAGTTCTTCGTTAGACGCCTTTAATTCTTCAGCCTGGAACTCGTGTTGTTCGTTAGAAAAGCGCAGCTGTGTTTTTAGTCTCGTTAATTCATCTTCCAGGTGCTGGGTTACCGGCTCATCTGTTACGCGGGCTACTTCCTGTTCTTTCCCCGTAGCTATGCCGAAGATAATGAGTAAAAAAGGCAGGCTATTCTCCATATTCACCAGGGGTTTCACCACAATATTCACGGTTTCCTTGCGATCTCCCAGGTCAACTTCCAGCCCCCTGGCTTCTACAGCCGTTTTGCGTTGCGTAGCCTGATATAAGGCTGATCTTAATTCCAGCCGCAATTCCGGACGGATCAACTTAAGCACATTGCGGGTAATATTACCTCCCGACATCTGCAGGTATTGCCCTGCTCTTTCAGAAAGATGCACTACATCATACTCTTCGTTGACCAGTAAGGACGGAGGTGCATATTGCTCGAGCAACTGGAGGTGCAGGCTCCCCATTGATAAAAGTTCCTTGGTGGTGTCGAGTTCGGGCTTTCCCACTTCCAATGCGGAAATAGAGCCTAAAGCTGCTGTAGCGCGCGGTTCGGCCGATGCGTAAACACGGCCACCCGAACGGCGGCTCTGGAAAATATGATATTCCCGGTTATAAATGGAGAACAATCCCGAAGCTGTATCCACCGATTCAGACGAACCTAATAGCAGGAAGCCCCCGGGATTCAGGGCAAAATGAAAGGTATTGATCACCTTGTCTTTAGCTACCCGGTCTAAATAGATCAGCACATTGCGACAGCTCACCAGGTCGAGGTGAGAAAATGGAGGGTCTTTAAGGAAATTATGATTGGCAAACATGATAGTTTCCCTGATCTCCCTTCGAATGCGGAACATGTTCTCTTCGCGGGTAAAAAAACGCCTTACGCGCTCGGGCGATACATTAGATAATTCGTTAGCCGTATATAAACCCTCGCGGGCAGCGCTGATCCCCGCAGTGTCTATATCAGTAGCAAATATCTGGATCTTGGGCAGGTCTTTGATATCCGCTGTTTTCTCAGCACACAGGATCGCAATAGTGTAGGCCTCTTCACCGGTGGCGCAGCCGGGTATCCATATTCGCAGCGGGTCTTCCTTCTTCTTGGCCTTCAGTAACATGGGCAATACTTCCTGTTCCAATGTTTCGAAAGCTTTTGCATCCCTGAAGAAGCTGGTTACCGATATGAGCAGGTCATTTACAAGGGCCGATACTTCCTCGGGATGATCTGCGATAAAGGAGGCATAAGACGGAAGGTCCGCAAGCTGGTGTACCGCCAGTCGTCTTTCAATCCGCCGCAACAAGGTTGGCTTTTTGTAGTTGGTGAAATCATGACCGGTATGATGGATGATCTCGTTAAAGATCTGCTCCAACGCCTGTTGTTGCCGTTCGGTGGCTGCAACCGGATCGGGCTGGGCCAGCAGGTTTCCTTTTTTTATTGCATGAATCCTGGCAGGTATTTCTGCTGCAGACAATATTTCATCCACACATTCTGTGATAATGGCATTGCGGCTCATTTCACCCTGCTCTGCTTCTCTCGGGTTCTGCGCAAAAATAACTCCGCCACTCTTTTTAATGCTTTTTACACCCATTGCACCATCTGCACCTTCTCCGGATAAGATCACTCCAATGGCATTCATTCCAAAAAAAGAAGCAACCTGCTCCATTAACCGGTCAATCGGGTGGAGGGCCTTCGCCGCCCCGGGAGTTAACACTAAAAAGTCTTCCTCCATTTGCCATTCGTCATGATGCGAAAGAATATAAATATGATTCGCTAAAAAGATGATCTTCCCTTGAGCCAGCGTAACAGGTAAGGAGCTGACATCTTTTAACAACTGTGCTAAAGCTGTAATAGCATCGGCTTCGAGATGCGCCACTATTAAATAACAGGCATCACCGGTAGCAGTATGCCTGAAAAATTCTTCCAGGGCTTTGGCGCCGCCTCTGCCCGCACCCAATACTACGGCTAAAAAAGAATCTGTACTGTTATCATTGTTTGCCTTATCATCGTCTTCCGGCCTTTTGAGTGCTTTTGCCATGCTGCTTAGTTAAATAGTTGGTAGTTTATGTGTGCAATATAAAAAACCTGCTGTTCAGAACCGGTTCTTTACGCTCTTTTGTTTTTGCCCACATTCAACTCTTCTGCGATCCGTTCTCTGGTTAGCATCTCCTGGGTTCTGATAATATTGCGTACCTGTTGCGATCGTTCCTCAGCCTCTTTAGCTTTCTTAAAGCAGAAAGCCGCTTTACCCGGTTCATTATCTTCTGCATAATGATCGCCCATATGATTAAGCAAAAGGATACTCTCTTCCATCCCCCTCATAGCACTGTACAATTGCTGTTCGATCTGGTCGGTAAGTCCCGCCAATAATGTATCAGCCGAATAAGCATGCCCTGTATGGCAACGGAAACGAATAACGCTGCCTTCTTTGATACGGGCAAGCACACCATGGCATTCAGGGCATGAGAAAGGACTGAGCTCGCCCAGGCTAAAGGCTTTCAAGCCGGCTCCCCTTACCTCACCTGCTATGTCTTTTTCAACTTCTGTTGGCACCTGCTGCGGCTTCTGCTTTTTTGCCGGCATTCTTTGTTGGGTCAGCTTCAGCAATAAAGCGGGAAAGTCAGCGGCCGGAACACAATGGTCTACCGGGTTTTCCCGAAGGGCGTTTTGGGGCATGGAGGGTATATCCGCATCTGCAGGATCCTGTACTACAGATATACCACCATTGTTCTTAATAGTCCAAAGACCTGCTACACCATCGTCCAGGGCGCCGGAAACGATAACCCCGATCACGCGGTTACTGTACGCATAGGCGGCAGAACGAAATAAGGGATCGATCGCCGGCCTGAAACGATTCTCTTTAGGGCCGCGGGTTATCCGCACATACCCGTCCTCAATTAAGAGATGATGGTCGGGCGGCGCTACATAAATGCGCCCCGGCGCTATTGGCTCATAGTCGAGTGCATGTGCCACCCTTAATGGAGTGAGGGAGCCCAGCAATTCGGGCAGAATTCCGCTGGAATCGGGCGACATATGCCAGGCGATAAAAATAGGAGACATAAAGTTCGGAGGAAGCCCTTTAACTAAAGCCCTTAATGCATTTACACCACCGGCGGAGCCGCCTACTACAATAATTCTTTCTTTCTCGCCCAATATCTGCTCCTGGCCGGGACCGGGATCTTTTCTTTTTTTCATTTGTTTCTTTTTAATTGCAGCAGCATTCAACAGGCACCTGGTTCCGGGATCCGGGGAGGCGGAAGTTATTGTATGCTGCCTAAAGGCTTTACAACTAAGTTAGCAGCTTTTATCCGGATACACATTAAAAAAGGAGCGCCTAAGTGCTCATTTAAAAACTAATAAGACCAGGGGCATGGTTTACTCCTCCCGGTTTTTTATCATTGAATTCCACAGACAGGTATGGCTTCAAACAGATTCACCAGGTTCCGATAGCTGTACCCGCTCCAGGTCTCTTACAGCCGGAGCATTCAATACCTTCCCATTGATATTAAACCTTGATCCATGACAGGGGCAGTCCCAGGTTTTTTCAGCATTGTTCCAAACCACGTTACAATGAACGTGTGTGCAGGTACTGCTAATGGCATGCAGCCGCCCGCCATTATCCTTATACATGGCATAAGAGTCGCCTTCATACTTTACCACTTTGGCCTGGTCGTTATTTAATTCAACAAGAGACTGTATGCTTTCGGTTGAAAGCTTGTCCTTAATAAAGCTCGAAATAAAGTCGGCGCCCTGCTCTACAAACTTGCTGAAGCCTGCCACAGGCTTAACTCTTGAAGGATCAAAGAGCTTTTTATATAAATGTTCACCGGAATGTATCAGCGCGGTAAGAATAGTGCCGGCAAGGGTGCCGAATATCATTCCATTGCCGTTGTAGCCCGCGGCAACATATACATTTTTGAAACTTCCGGGTAAATGCCCTATGTAAGGCAGCCCGTCTACAGGCTCGTAATATTGGGAAGACCAGCTGTAAGCCACAGAATCAATATTAAAATACTGCTGCACATGCTGTTCCAGCTCTCTGAAAAACTGCTCTGTATTTTCCTCATGCCCGGTTTTATGATCTTTACCGCCTGCTATCAGCAACCGTTCACCGTTAATAACATGTGTACGATAATAATGATAGGGATCCTCCAGGTCGTAACCTAAAGCAGCAGGATAAACGCCGTCTTTTAAACGTACCGCCACCACGTAGCTGCGCCAGGGAATCAGTCGAAAGTGCAGCAGGTTAACACCCGGCGGCGTATGGGTTGCATAAATAGCATGCCTGCAGCGGATTACTCCCCTGGTTGTGTTGAGCACCAATACCTCATCTTCCGTCTCTTCCATGTCCTGTACCCTGGCCTCTTCGAAGATCGTCCCCCCCATTTTGATAAAAGCATCTGCCAAAGCCCGGATATATTTTACCGGATGAAATTGTGCCTGCCCGCCTATCCTTGCCTGTTTTACAAAAGGTATGGGAAAAGCAGGCGCATCAGACCAGCTTATTTCCAGTCCGGCTTCGAGTGAACCTTCCACCAGGTCATTCAATTCCTGCTCCTGTTTTTCATCTGTCGCAAACAGGTAGGCCTCCTTTTCTTCAAACTCACAATCAATCTGGTATTTTTGAACGTTGGCTTTTATAGTAGCTATCGCTTCCCTACCCGCCTGCGCCAGCAACCGGGCATTATCCTTACCAAAGTCCCTGATCACCTTATCATAGCTACTGTCAAAAAAAGTATTCAAATGGGCGGTGGTTCCTCCGGTGGTGCCGTGTGCAATATTACAGGCCTCCAGTATTATACATTTCTTATTAGATGCCTGCAGTTTTTCAGCGCAGGTAATGCCGGTAATACCTGCTCCGATAATCGCCACATCGTATATATCAGCTATTGCCGGGGGCGTATCAAACTTTTTTATTTCCTGCTGCCAGGCACTTTGCAAGGCTCCGTCTCGATTCATAATGTTACTATTTATTATGTTTATACCAATAACCCCGTCAGGCATTAATGATCTCGCCACCATTCGGATGCAGTACCTGCCCCGTCATATAGCTGTTGTCGTCGCATGCCAGGAAAAGATAGCTGGGCGCTACCTCGTTGGGCTGGCCCGGACGTTTCATAGGCGTATCGCTTCCAAACTCGGATACTTTCTCCGCATCAAAAGAGGACACGATCAATGGTGTCCAGATAGGACCCGGCGCTACCGCGTTTACACGGATGCCTCTTTTTACCAGGCTACCGGCAAGACTACGGGTAAAAGCCACAATAGCGCCCTTCGTGGCTGCATAATCCATTAGTGTAGGGCTTCCGCGATAGGCCGTTACCGAAGTAGTATTAATAATGCAGGCGCCTTCCTTCAAATGCTCAAGCGCATATTTGCTCATCCAGAAACAGGAGAAAAAATTGGTGGAAAATGTTTTTAATAATTGCTCCGTGGAGATGTTGGCTATATCCTCCTGCTCCCATTGCGCGGCAGCATTATTTACCAGTATATCCAGGCCGCCCAGGCTTTCCACTGCAATCTCAACCACTTCCCTGCAACTATCCTCCCTGCTGATATCGGCAGGTATCAATACACAGTTAACGCCCCAATGTTCAATCTCGGCCTTTGCCTGGTCAGCGTCTTCATCTTCGTTCAGGTAACAAAGTGCAATATCCGCCCCCTCGCTGGCAAATAATTTGGCAACCGCTTTTCCTATTCCGCTATCACCGCCGGTAATTAATACCCGCTTAGACTGTAGCTTACCGGAACCTTTACTCAGCGGATCGGTTTCCGGTACAGGTTTCATCTGTTCTTCCGATCCCGGCCTCGGCTGCTCCTGCGGCGGGTTTACTTCTTCTTTAGGTTTTAACTTCGACATACTGAATATGTTTTTGAATTAAAAATGATAAAGGTCAGGCTGCCACTACCGGCGTTTCTTCCCGCTCCCAGAAACGATGGTGGGCAACAGCCTTCATAAATGATTCGATACTACCATCGGTGATCACGCCGGCGCTTTGTATAGCCGCCTCTGGTAACGCTATCTGTAATAACGAGCTGCTGCCTTCGGTTGCACCGATGGCCTTACAGTGTTTAAAAGCTTCTGCAATGAAATGAATCGCATCTTTACAACCCGCCAGCATAGCCGTATTGGAATGATCGGCAACAAAAACCGCATCATATAAAACAGAAGAAGTAATTAAAAAACTCTCATCCACTTTCACCAGCTCGCCGTTATCGCTGCTGATAAACCCTTGCTTCGGCGCAATCACTTTACAGGTTGCACCGGCTTCAACCAATGCTGTTTTCAGCTGTAACAGGGCTTCACCATTTACCCCATCTGCCGCCAGTAAAGCAATCCTGCGGGTTTTTATGTCTTTAATGGTATTTTGCATACTCAATGCTTCAGATACAGCTACCGGCAGCTCTTCTTTAAAAGAATGATGTGCCTCCAAATCGCCATCTGCAGGTATACTTCCGGTGATCGGTTGCGGCAATTTCTTTGGCACCAGCCCCAAATTACCAGCCACAATATTGGCCAGGTCGGCATCTACTTCAAGGAGCATATCAACAATACGCTGCCGGACACCTTCTACCATTACCTTACCCAGCTCAAAAGAAAAGGCATTTTGTATATGGCGTTTCTCTGCTTCCGACTGACTGTTGTAGAAAAGGGCAGCCTGGCTGAAATGATCAAAGAAACTACGGCTCCGGGCTCTTACCTTATGGGCATCGATACGCTCCTCATAAGAATGAAAGCCTCCTTCGGCCATCCTGGCCTGGAAGGGACAGCCACCTCCCAATGTATTCGGACCATAAGCAACCCTTCCTTTATTGATCTGCATCCGGTGCATCCCATCACGCTGGTGATTGTGCACCTCGGGTATAGAACGGTTAATAGGGATTTCGTGGAAATTGGGGCCACCCAAACGTGATAGTTGTGTATCGGTATAAGAAAATAATCTTCCCTGTAGCAAGGGATCATTGGTAAAATCAATACCAGGAATGATATGACCGGGATGAAAAGCGATCTGTTCTGTTTCGGCGAAAAAATTATCCGGATTTCGGTTCAGCGTCATTTTGCCTATCCTCCGCACAGGCACCATCTCTTCAGGAATAATCTTGGTTGGATCCAGCAGATCGAAAGGAAAGTTATGCTCTTCTTCTTCGGGCACTATTTGCACACCCAGCTCCCACTCGGGATACTGGCCCTGCTCAATGGCATCCCACAGGTCCTGTTTATGAAAATCGCTGTTCTTTCCGGAGATCCGCTGCGCCTCGTCCCATGCTACTGAATGCACACCCAGTAAAGGCTTCCAGTGAAATTTTACAAAGCAGGCTTTATTATCGGCATTGATAAAACGGAACGTATGCACACCAAAACCTTCCATCATTCTAAGGCTCCGCGGAATTGCCCGGTCACTCATCAGCCATTGTATCATATGCATACTTTCCGGCATCTGCCCAATAAAGTCCCAGAAGGTATCATGTGCTGATGCAGCCTGCGGGATCTCGTTATGAGGTTCGGGCTTTACCGCATGCACCAGGTCGGGAAACTTCAGGGCATCCTGTATAAAAAACACCGGCATATTATTACCCACCAGGTCATAATTGCCTTCCTGGGTGTAGAACTTCACGGCAAAGCCCCTTACATCCCGGGGCAGGTCGGTTGATCCCCTGGATCCGGCTACTGTAGAGAACCGTACAAACACAGGCGTTTTTACCGTAGTATCGGTAAACAGTTTTGCCTTGGTATATTGTTCCAGCGACTCATATAGCTCAAAATAGCCATGAGCGCCGGATCCCCGGGCATGAACAATCCTCTCCGGAATACGCTCGTGGTCAAAATGTGTAATTTTTTCGCGAAGTATAAAATCTTCCAGCAAGGTAGCGCCCCTGTTGCCCGACTTTAAGGAGTTCTGATCATCGTTGATCTTTAGCCCCTGGTTGGTATTTAAAAACTCGCCCTGGTGATTGCTGGTATAGGCTTTTAATTGTTCTGCTTTAGGGTCATTACCCTTATGATAACTTTTATTATTGTCTTCCATGTATGCAGTGTTTGAATTTTTACAGATTAAAAAGAACAGGTAGCCGGTTATGCCTCACCTACAGCAGAAGCATTCAGATGCGTATCGGCAATGGCTGATAAGATCTGGTCAGACTTTTTTTCTTCTGTTAATGTTTTTAAAAGAAGATCTAAGACCTGCTTTTCGTTCAGCACTTTGGCGTAGGCTGCGAGCGTGCCATAAGCCGCTATTTCGTAATGTTCCACCAGCTGGCAGGCGCCGATAATGGCAGCGTCGCGTACAGGACCTTCTTCAGACTGGCTGACCGTTGCAGCGCCTTCTTTTAATATACCTTGCAGCCCTTCGCATTTCACAGCATCTGCCTTTTCATTCAATGCCGAAAAAATTTCTTCGAGCCGCGTAACATGCATTTGTGTTTGGGCAATATGTTCCGTAATTGCGGCCTGCAGTTCCTGCGAATTACTCTGCTCTTTCAGCTGGGGCAGGGTGCTTACCAGTTCCGACTCGGCCCAGTAAATTGTTTGAAGCCGCTGCTTTAACAAATCGGCCAGGCCTGCCGAAGCGGGCCGGGTTACTTTCTTAGTGGTAGATGTTTTTGCCATAATAAATTTTATAGATAGGGTTTAAGTATGTTAGGGTGGTAGCAAGAATAAAGCCATCACTTCTACGAAAATTTAACGTAGCCAATAATGTAAAAACAAGGGCAAACGCCTCTTTAATTCCCCGGTTAACTGCCTGAAGTGTGTAAATAATTCCACAAAGCCGATCCTACTTCCATGGATCCAGTACCACTTTTACACAATCATCTTCTTTTTTATTGAAGATCTCATAGCCGTGGGCGATTTCTGATAGCGGTAAGCGATGGGTGATAATATCGTCCAGCTTCACCTTACCTTCTGCCACGTATCCCATCAGCATATCTATGTATTTATGCGCGGGCGCCTGGCCTCCTCTTAGCACGATACCCTTATCAAAAAACTGGCCTATAGGAAAGTTATCATAGTTGGTAGGATACACACCCAGCACCGATACATAGCCGCTCCTTCTCACTGCACTCATACAGGCTTCCAGCACTTTAACAGACCCTGCTTCAAAATTGATCACCGCTTTGGCTTTTTCCAATATATTCCTCGATGGCTCAAAGCCTACCGCTTCGATACATACATCAGCTCCACGTCCCTCGGTAAGATCTCTTATCTGCGCTACCACATCTTTGGCTCCGTTCTCCCATAGTATGGTATGACAGCCGGTAAGCGCAGCCGCTTTGTTCAGCCGGTATTGCAATGTATCCACCAGGATCACCTTTCCGGCATCACGCAGCAGGGCGCTTTTAGCAGCCATGACTCCCACCGGGCCAGCACCAAAAATAGCTACCGTTTGGCCGGGCTGCAGCTCACCCCAATCTACACCGGTATAGCCTGTGGGAAATATATCCGTAAGAAACAGCACTTGTTCATCGGTGAGATTTTCGGGTACAATGCGTGGACCATAATCTGCATACGGTACGCGTACATATTGCGCCTGGCCCCCATCGTAACCACCGTATAAATCACTATAACCAAATAAGCCACCACCTTTCTCGGTTATTAAACCACCTTCAGGGCCATAGTGTTCAGGATTGCTGTTTTCGCAGTTGCCCGGCACATCATGCTGGCAGAAAAAGCAGTGACCACAGGCAACAGGAAAAGGCACTACTACCCTGTCTCCCCGTTTTAAATTGTTGACTCCTTTCCCCACTTCTTCTACAATACCCATAAACTCGTGCCCCATTACCATAGGCCTCGCCTGCGGTATACCGCCGCTATACAGGTGCAGGTCCGATCCACAAATGGCGGTGGCAGTTACTTTCAAGATAATATCGCGATCGTCTTGTATAGAAGGATCGTCAACGGTGTCATAGGATATATTACGGGGACCTTTGATCAGTGCTGCTTTCATGTAATTGTGTTTAGAGGGTAAAAAAACGTGTGTCCAAATTCTTTGCCATTTACTATCACCGGTATCCTGTTATCAATATCTTAACTGACCCGGAACATTAATTGCAGGCATTTTGCTACATCAACACTATATTATGAAACGTACCAGGCACACCTCTTTTACGCGATATTTATTATGGACGCAAGGCCTCTATTTTCTGATAACAGCAGTTTGGCCCTTAGTACATATTGACAGCTTTATGATGATCACAGGTCCAAAAGAAGACGTATGGCTGGTTAAAACAGTAAGCGTATTGATACTATCTGTAGCATTGCCGCTTTTATATGGAGCCAGCTACAGTACCGACTACAGGCTCATCCGTTTGATTGCTATATCCGCTGCTTCAGGTTTAGCTATAATAGATGTGTGGTACTATCTCGAAGGCGTAATCAAATGGGTATACCTCTTAGACGCGTTTGCTGAGATTACCTTTATCATATGCTGGTGTATAACCAATATACCCAACAGCAAGCCTGCAGGCGAAAAAAATAGTTAAGTGCAATCTGTATGGTTTCATTACACCTTTCAATCGCGGCGCATTCCCAATGGCCGCTATCGCCTGCCGACCGTAGCGCCGGCCCATGCCGGTACGGGCGGGGAGGCATCTCGTGAATATAGAAAGAGCCCCTTCAACTTCGCTCAGGGTGACGTATGATAAGGATATTTGTTTGGAACGACAATTAGGAATGCACCCATTCAATCGTCTACCCTTTCAAATAAAAACCGGTTCTTTATAAACTGGTTGAAATAAATGCCTTTACTACCAGAGCGTTTAAACGCTTCAAATACCGATGCGGGCACTTTTTTATACAGGTATACCATTCCCGATACAAATACGATACGAAGTACCTGCTCCTCTTTATTATAACTATAACCGGCAATAACTGAAGAAGGCATAATATTATTGTTCTTCTGCTAATAAATCATATTAGTATTATTCCGCCAAAATTTATGCCTGAGGTAGAAGAAAATGATCTCCCGTTTCTGCTATCAGGGATTGGTATTAAAATTGTCTGCATTATTTCTATGAACAGCGAACTTATTCCCAAAAGCCTTAGCGACCCAATAGAACGTATAAAAAAATTCTGTATCGAAAATGGCGAAACCATTGCTACAGCAGAAAGCGTTACCTCGGGCGCTATACAATTTATGTTGAGTACTGCTGCCGAAGCACAGAAAATTTATCAGGGAGGCATTACTGTTTATAATTCGGCGCAGAAAGCCATTCACTTAAAAGCCGACCCGGTATATGCAGAAAAAGTAAAAGGAGTAAGCAGCGAACTTAGCACTCAACTGGCCCGGTCTGCCTGCGCTCTTTTCAGGTCGCAGATCGGTATAGGTATTACCGGCTTTGCTACGCCGGTTCCAGAAGAAGGCATCCACGAGGTAATGGCATATGTAAGTGTTATCAGGAATGGAGAGCTACTGATCAACGAAAAGCTGTTGCCGCATAGCAAAGGCCCGGCAGCACAATGGGAATTCGCTCAAATGAGTATTCAACTACTGGCCGGCATTTTATCCAACACGAATCATTAACTATGGCATCAAAACATTCCTTTTTGAAGAGAAACGGGCTGAGCATTGCCCTTCTTCTGCTCATGCTTTTTTCACTGGCTGGTCAATTTTTAACGGGCTGGTCAGACAAGAACAATGAACTCGTCCTTAATGGCGAGCCAAAGCTGAATGCATGGGCATATTTTCAAAGCGGCCATTTTATACAGGCTACTTTTGAAAACTGGGAAAGCGAATTCCTGCAAATGGCCCTGTATGTATTGCTTACTATTAAGCTGTTCCAGGTTGGATCGTCTGAATCTAAAGACCCGGATAAAGAAGAGGCCGTTGACAGGGAGCCGCAACCCCAGCCAGGCGCTCCCTCTCCGGTAAGAAAAGGCGGTATATGGCTAAAGCTGTACAATCACTCTTTAAGCATCGCCTTTACTTTATTATTCCTGGTGTCATTCTCGCTTCACTTTTACGGCAGCCTTAAGAATCATAATGAAGAGCAGCTGGAGGAAGGATTACCTACCGTATCCTGGAATAAATATATAGGGGATAGCGGCTTTTGGTTTGAGTCTTTTCAAAACTGGCAGAGTGAATTCTTAAGTGTGGCGTCCATCGTTATTTTATCGATCTGGCTTCGACAGAAAGGTTCGCCCGAGTCGAAGCCCGTTGATGCTCCCCATTCGGAAACCGGGGGAGGCTGACAACGCTTTTTCTTAAGGATTGATTAATTACTGATACACTACTAAAACGGCAGAATTTTTGAACTCATTTAATCGTATTTAAAGATCGCTAAATTATTGTTATGAACACAAACACGAGCCAGCTCCATGAAGATACGTCTTCCGAAAAAATGTCTACTTTATCAGATTCGGTCAACCATGCTATCAAGAAAGGTTATAACACCGACTTCAGGGTAAAACCCAACGGAATGCTGTGGAACAGCAAAGATCAGTATTATGATCCCGACGAAGTAAGTGTAGATGATTTTTACCGGTTTGAAGGAGAAAGCGATCCGGGAGACAATTCTATTCTTTATTTAATCAGTACGGTTGATGGTAGTAAGGGCACATTAATTGATGCGTACGGGGCGTATGATGATGCGAATGTTTCTGAATTTATAAGAAAGGTAAGCGAAATACATAAGCAGAAGCATCGGTTGGTATGCAGTATAAACGACCGACGCAGGTATATTGCCGCAGCGGCGTTACTTGCTGTAAGCGGTCTGTTGTTTTTAGCAATGGGCAAGAAAAGAAAGTAGTTGACTTTTTTACCTGCGAGCTATCCTAATAAACTGAAATAGCATTGGTGAATATTTTTTTAAAACAAGTACTTTGAAAACACGAAAACGGCATAGTTATTGCTTAATAAATAGAAAATAGTTTACAATAATTATCCTATATAAAGATTTTCTCATAAGCAGTTAGTTTTGGTTGCGACCCCTGTTTCCACAGGGGTCTATTCGTTATAATACTCTCTGTAAATGAATACATTAATGATCTCAAGCCTCTTTACCAGCCTGGTATTTTTACTCCTAAAATACAACCACAGGCGGGATCAACAATAGCCATCCTTCTCCACTTACGAGGATCAAAAGACCTTTCCTGGATACCTTAGAAAATACAAGGGTAAAAAGGTTCCACCCTATTATAATGAAACGTATCCTTTTATATGAACCCGGCGCGGTACTTCTTTGCAATTGTTTCAGGCTAACAAAAAAAAGAGGGGTCAACCGTACCTGAAAAGGTGCCGTTACCCACTCTGGCCCTCTAAACCATTGTAAAAATATATAGGTAAAATTTATATAAGAGCGTTATTCGTCCAACAGGGCAATTAACCAGATGAAAGGGCCTATTTATTATGTGAAGGCCTGTGGTGTTAATAATTCATCGCCGTGTATTCGGTAGACTACTACCTGTTATAGATTAAAAGCTGGTATTGTTTATTATTGAATACCAGGCCGAAAGTGGTTAGCGTTGATAATGTCTATGGGTTTAATCGCCGCAAAAAAAGTCCCGCCTCGAAACCGAAGCAGGACTTTTTATCTTTTAACGGCCAACAACTATCAACCGTCATATTAATACTATCAACTAAATTAATAGCCCATACCACCCATATCAGGACCACCTGGCATTGCAGGAGCCGCTGATTTAGGTTCTGGTTTATCAGCAATTACACACTCGGTAGTTAATAACATACCTGCGATAGACGCTGCATTTTCCAAAGCAACACGGCTTACTTTAGTTGGATCGATAACACCGGCTTTGAACAGGTTTTCGTAAGTTTCTGTTCTTGCATTGAAACCGAAGTCGCCAGCACCGTCTTTAATTTTTTGAACAACGATAGAGCCGTCGATGCCTGCATTATCCGTTAAAGTACGGATAGGCGCTTCCAAAGCACGTTTTACGATAGCCATACCGGTTTGCTCATCTTCGATCTGTCCTTTTACTTTAACATCTAAAGAGGCTACAGCGCGGATATAAGCAACGCCACCACCAGGTACGATACCTTCTTCAACAGCCGCACGGGTTGCATGTAACGCATCGTCTACACGGTCTTTTTTCTCTTTCATTTCAACCTCAGTAGCAGCACCAACATATAATACAGCAACACCACCGCTTAATTTAGCTAAACGCTCCTGTAGTTTTTCTTTATCATAATCAGATGTAGTTGTTTCGATCTGAGCTTTGATCTGGTTTACGCGACCTGTAATGTCTGCTTTTTTACCTTTACCACCTACGATAATCGTATTGTCTTTATCGATAGTGATAGAAGCGGCCTGACCTAATGCAGCAATATCAGCACCTTCTAATTTGTGGCCCATATCTTCAGAAATCACCGTACCACCGGTTAAGATAGCGATGTCCTGCAACATTTCTTTTCTTCTGTCGCCAAAGCCTGGAGCTTTAACAGCAGCTACTTTCAGTGTACCGCGCAGTTTATTTACTACCAGGGTAGCCAGCGCTTCACCTTCTAAATCTTCAGCAATAATCACCAAAGGACGGCCGCTTTGAGCTACTTTTTCAAGGATAGACAAAATATCTTTCATAGCGCTGATCTTCTTATCGTAGATCAGGATATAAGGGCTTTGCAATTCTGCTTCCATTTTTTCGCTGTTGGTAACGAAATAAGGAGAGATATAACCACGATCGAACTGCATACCTTCTACTACATCTACAGTAGTATCAGTACCTTTTGCCTCTTCTACAGTAATTACACCCTCTTTACCTACTTTACCAAAAGCCTGGGCAATCAGGTCGCCGATCTGCTCATCGTTATTAGCAGAAATAGAAGCTACTTGTTTAATTTTTTTGCTATCGCTACCTACAGTCTGGCTTTGCGCTTTCAGGTTCTCTACCACCAGGGAAACCGCTTTATCAATACCGCGCTTCAGGTCCATTGGGTTAGCACCTGCAGCTACCATTTTCAAACCTTCGCTAATAATAGCCTGGGCTAATACGGTTGCAGTTGTAGTACCATCACCCGCAATATCGGCGGTTTTAGAAGCTACTTCTTTCACCATCTGAGCACCCATGTTCTCAATTGCATCTTCCAGTTCGATTTCTTTTGCTACTGTAACACCATCTTTAGTTACAGCGGGAGCACCAAATTTTTTCTCGATAACCACGTTACGGCCTTTAGGACCCAGGGTTACTTTTACAGCGTTAGCTAAAGCATCAACGCCTTTTTTCATTTTATTTCTCGCTTCTATATTGAAGTGTAATTGTTTTGCCATCTCTATTTAAAATTTAAAATATTGAATACTAAATATTAAATGCAGAATGATACGTAATTTATATTCATCATTTTACATTTATTATTTTACATTAAACGATAGCGAGGATGTCGCTTTCACGCATAATTAAAAGATCCTGACCTTCGATCTGGATTTCGGTTCCGGCATATTTGCCGTACAATACAGTATCGCCGGCTTTAACAGTAACCGGTTCGTCTTTTTTACCAGGACCCGCCGCAATTACAGTACCGCGTTGTGGTTTTTCTTTTGCTGTATCCGGAATAATGATACCGCCTGCTGTTTTTTCTTCAGCTGCTGCTGGTTTTACGATTACCCTGTCATGCAAAGGGGTAACAGTCGATTTTTTAGCCATTGTTTATCTTTTTAAAAAATTTGATTGTTAATAGTGTTTATATAGCAAACACTTTTTATGGTTGGCAAATGTACCCTAAATAATATGCCACGGTTGAGAAACATGAAATTTTTTCAGTTTGATGACAGGTTAAGGACCCGCTTCTACCATGAGTGACAAGATGGCAATGCCAGGTGATTGGAGAATGAGTTAACTGGCTTAAAGGTTGACAGGTTGGCAAGGATAAAGTTGATATGCTGACTGGTTTATTGGTTGACAAGGTTCGTTGCAATACGGGCATAGCTTTACCTATCAATTCTCACCCCAACTAATCAACCAGTTAACCTTCCCTACCTCATTAATCCTCCTCGCCTTATCAACCTCTTACCCGCTCAGCACCACCACCAGTTAACCTATCAACTTATCAACCTGTCACCCTCCTCCCTGTCAACTAACAACTTTTCAGCCTGTCAACTGATAAAAACCTTATCTTCGCCGGTTCAAAATAGTTCTTGATTCAATGATTAGCAGAAGAAACATAAGGGTAAAAGTGATGCAAACCCTTTATTCGTACACCTCCAGTCTGGATACCGACAAACCCCTTGATCCTCAAAAAACGCTTAAACAACATTTCAACCAAACCCGCTCCTTAATGGTATACGTGGTGCATTTTTTAACGGAAGTAGCCCGCTACGCCGAGAAAGATGCTTACCGCAAGTCGCATAAATATATACCGAGCGAAAAAGATCTGAACGTAAACACGAAGCTGGCGGGCAGTAACCTGCTTTGGCAAATATTAGACCTGAACGAGGTTAAGATTGCTTTTAAAAATGAAAAACCAGAACACCTGATCGATGAAGAGCTCGTCAAAAAAATTTATACACAGCTTACTGCTTCGCAGCAATATTTACACTACACCGGTATCCATCAGCAAAGCCTGCAGGAAGACCGGAAAATATTCGAATATATATTTAACGACCTGATGCTGAACAACGAAGAATTTGTTGCTCACATTGAAGAGATCTTCAGCAACTGGGATGACGACGGAGAAATGATTGTGCAAAGCGTTGCCGCTTTTATACGTAAACCCCAGGCAACAGCTTTCCAGCAAATTATCACCCCCGACAAAGAACAGTTTGCTGTTAATTTATTAAAGACAGTAATTGACAAGGAAGATTACCTCCTCACCCTTATTACTCCCAAGCTAAAAAACTGGGATCCGGAGCGTATCGCTTTACTGGATATGGTGCTGATGAAGCTGGGCGTGGCTGAGTTTTTATATTTTGACACTATACCTCCCAAAGTAACCATCAACGAATACATTGACCTGGCTAAGGATTACAGTACCACTCAAAGCGGCCATTTTGTAAATGGTATCCTGGATAATATTCATAAAGAACTGGTGGAAGAAGGGAAGCTAAAGAAAAAGGATTTTCGAAAATCCTGATTTTGAAAGCAATATTTTTCGCTGGGTTTGAATATTGATCTACATTCGCACTGCAAAATCAAATAAAAATTCAATCTGGATAATATGAAACGTTTAGTATTGATTATTTCTGCCGCCGCAGCATTGGTGGCCTGCAACAGTAACGGCAACAATAAAACGGCCGGGGATGCACCTTTAAGCGATTCTTTAAAACAACAAGCCTTAAAAGACTCATCGAACTTTACAACTGTTACCTGGGTAGATTCTACATTTAAAGACCTTGGAGATGTAAAAACCGGCCAGGTGGTAGAAATTCCTTTCGTGGTTAAAAACACAGGAGATAAACCATTGATCATTTCCAGCGTACAACCCGGTTGCGGATGTACAGTAGCAGAAAAACCGGAAAAACCTGTTTTACCTGGTAAAGAAGAAAAAATCGTTGCGAAGTTTAACAGTGAAGGACAAAGTGAAGGCTCACACACTAAAACCGTTGTGGTAACTGCCAACACAAAGCCGTTTACACAGCACACGCTAACCTTCAGGGTGAACGTTACCAAATAATTTTTCATAAAGTATAATAAATAATGATGCATTACATTTTACAAGCACAGGGACAAGGCGGTGGATCTTTTCAATTGATTTTTTTAGTAGGTATGGTCCTGGTTTTCTGGCTGTTCTTTATCCGCCCCCAGGCTAAAAAAGCCAAGAACCAGAAAAAATTCATCGAAGAATTACAGAAAGGCGATAAAATAGTAACTATCGCTGGTATACATGGTAAAATTCAGCAGGTAAATGAAGATGGCACTTTAAACATCGAAATCAGCCCGGGCAATTATATCAAAATTGAAAAATCGGCCATCAGCATGGACTGGACGGCGCAGATCAATAAACCCGCAGCTACAACTCCGGCTAAATAAAATTTTAAAGTTCAAGGTTTTAAATTTAAGGTTGCATTAACGGCCTTAAACCACAAACATTAAACTTACAATATGTTACGAATTGGCCTTACAGGCGGTATTGGCAGTGGTAAAACAACCATTGCCAATATTTTTTTGACGCTGGGCATAGCGGTTTACGATGCCGATACTGCCGCCCGGCAACTGATGAATGCCAACCAGCAGATCAGGCAGCAACTGACCGAACGATTTGGTGCTGCCACCTACAAACACGGCAAGCTTGACCGAGCGTACCTCGCTTCAAAAGTGTTTGATAATGCTGCGCTCCTTGCCGAATTAAATGCCATTATCCACCCTGTTACCATACAGGATTCTATCAGCTGGTTTACCCGCCAGCAAGGGCCTTACGCTATTAAGGAAGCAGCGCTTATATTTGAAAGCGGGAGCGAAAAACACCTGGACTATACCATAGGTGTATGGGCTGATAAAGAACTACGCATCGAAAGAGTGCTTCAGCGCGGGGGGCTTGACCGGGAAGCTGTTATTGCCAGAATGGATAAGCAAATGGATGAAGCCGAAAAAATGAAGCGTTGCAACTTTGTTATCGATAATAACGGAAAAACATCTGTAATTATGCAGGTGCTTGAATTACATGAGCATTTAAAAAGTTTAGCGGGCCGGTGATACTAAAAGATTTTATCTTCGTAAGGTAATGCCCTTAACATCAATAATAACGGTAAACTACAACCAACCCGCCGTTACTATAGATTTTTTAAAATCGGTAAAAAAATTTACCAATAGTAACGAGGTGGAAGTAATACTGGTGGATAATGCTCCTGCTGAGAACAGGATGACAGACTTTGTAGCTGCATACCCTGGCCTTATCTATATTCACTCCTCAAAAAACCTCGGATACGCAGGAGGCAATAACCTGGGTATTATCAATGCCAAAGGATATTATATTCTTTTATTGAATAACGACACCGAAATTACTGCCGGTTTCCTGGAAGCTATGGTAAAGGAAATGGAGCAGAATCCCGCAATCGGATTATTATCGCCGCTGATCAAATACCATGAAAACAAAAAATTAATTCAATATGCCGGTTTTACCCCAATGAACTACATTACCGCCCGTAACGGTATAATTGGTGAAAAAGAAACCGACACAGGTCAATACAGCAATGATAGCCGCGAAACAGGTTTTTGTCACGGCGCTGCAGTAATGTGCCGCCGAACCGACCTCGATCAGGCGGGAATGATGGATGAACGGTATTTTTTGTACTACGAAGAATTGGACTGGTGCGAAAAATTTAAACGTATTGGAAAGAAGATATGGTTTACCGGCAAAGCGGTTATTTACCATAAAGAATCTATCAGCGTAGGCAAGGCCAGCCCAATCAAAGCTTTTTTTATGACGCGTAACCGTATGCTGTATATCAGGAAAAATGCCAGCTTACCCAAAACTGCCCTGTTCTCAGCTTACTATATTTTTATCGCCACACCAAAGCAACTTTTAACACATTTAAGACACGGGAGAACTGATCTTGCCGCCCAAACGTTGAAAGGCCTTTGGTGGAACTTTACCCATTCTGCTAACAGCAGCTCATTAGGATATTTTATACCATGATTATTCTGTTCTGGATCAGTCTTTTTATCATTTTTTATGCATTTGCCGGCTACGGCATTTTTTTGTACGCGCTGATTAAGTTGAAACGTATTGCGGGAAAGCGTAAAGCGGAAATAACTTTGGATGAAAACCGCCTGCCAACCGTAGCCCTGCTTATAGCGGCCTATAACGAAGAAGCGTATATAGAAGAAAAAATTCAGAACTGCCTGGAACTGGACTACCCGGCCGAACTGTTCGATATCATTTTTGTAACCGACGGATCGAACGACAGCACCCCTCAAAAAATACAAAATTACCCGCAGGTAAAGCTCTATCATAAAGACGAGCGGGGAGGCAAAATGGCTGCCATAAAAAGGGTAATGCCCGAGCTGGCCAGTGACATTATTGTGTTTACCGACGCTAATACTTATTTGAATAAGGCTGCTATTAAAGAGCTGGTGAAACACTACCAAAACCCCAAAGTAGGCGCAGTGGCGGGCGAGAAAAAAATAATGGTGGCCGACACAGCTGATGCCAGTTCGGCAGGCGAAGGCTTTTACTGGAAATATGAGTCTGCCTTAAAAAAGTGGGATTATGAACTGTACAGTAATGTAGGCGCAGCCGGAGAACTGTTCAGCATCAGGAGATCGCTGTACCAGCCCGTGGAAACCGACACCATCATCGACGACCACATGATTGCCATGCGCATTGCTGAAAAAGGATTTGTAATTGCCTACGAACCGAAAGCTTATGCAATGGAAACCGCCTCTGCTGATTCAAAAGAGGAGCTGAAAAGAAAGATCAGGATCGCTGCAGGCGGCATCCAGTCTATATTCAGGCTAAAAAAAGCCGCTAACCCTTTCCGCAACCCGGTGCTCACCTTTCAATATGTCAGCCATCGTGTTTTGCGGTGGACCGTTACTCCTTTTTTGATGATACTGGTTTTTGTGCTCAATATCTTCATTGTTGCTCAAACAAACCATCCTTTGTATATAACACTACTGATGGGGCAGATTATTTTTTATGGTTTAAGCCTGGTAGGTTATTTTTTTGAAAAGAAAAACCTTAAAGTAAAAGCGTTTTTTATCCCCTACTATTTCTGTTTGATGAATTATGCAGTAATCGCAGGCATTAACCGGTACCTTAAAAAATCGCAAAGCGCTGCCTGGGAAAAATCGAAAAGAAAATAAGCTGCTACCCATAGCTGGTTTACTTTTAAAATCACAATCAATTATTGCTGCCGCGCGCTATTGTGTGCGTACTTACTCCTCCGCGTTTAGCATCTTGGCCGTGATTAGTATATATAGCGCAGAGAACGATGGAAATTAACGCAGCGTTATTAATGCAATAAGACGGTGCCGAAAGATCTACCATTTATAATTGACTTAACAAGTCATTGGTCATGATGATAAACCTGGCTGGCATGTTTTTAACATAACAAAGACTGGCGAAATATTTTTCCCTGTCGTGCATGATAAAAGTAAGTAAATCCAATTGCTTTTCGGTGAAAGACTTACTGAAATCAACATCTATTCCATGACTGATATCAATGGCTGGCAAATTATTGGTAAGCCCCACTCCCGCTGCTTTCAGCAACGCTTCTTTGCGGGTCCAGAACTGGTAAAAAACAGGTGCTTTATCAACAGCGGTTCTGAATAAGCGAAGTTCGCGCTCGGAGAACACGGTTTCAGCAAGGTTTTCCGTTTCTATATCTTTAACCAGTTCTATATCTATTCCCACCAGATCGTGGCTACACGCTATGAGTACCTTGTTACCCGAATGGCTAATATTAAAAAAAGGTAGTGTTATACCCGAATGGGTATAGGCTAAAGGCTTCCCGTTATGCTGAGGTTTAATCACAATGTCTGAAGGCACTTTCATTGCATAGTAACCCAGTATTTTTTTAGCCATCAGCCTCCCTGTAATAAAGCGGCGGGTATCGGCCTGCTGCCGGAAAGCATTGGCTTTGTCTAATTCTTCATTGGTTAACAGGGAGCAGAAAGATTGAGTGTCCAGCGTGTTTATATCACAGGCATACACATGCACCTGGTTACCCAACGGGCTCATGCGCTCTGTCCATATTATCTCTGCATTATACCTCAAACCGTTGATTCATTATTTCTGCTAATAAACCTGTTCAATACTGCAAAATACCATTTTGAGCAGTTAAAGCCAAACCCTGCCATAGGTTCACATCGGATACATAACATTTTTCCTGCCGCATGGAGCCCTTCGCTCGTCCGAACGGCGTTGGTTGGGGCGGGCGTTTTCTCTGTGCTTTGCGGTAAAAAAACATCCGAATCCGAAAAAATGTTAGGCCTTTCATATCAGGGATGCATTCCCAATTGTCACCCCAAACATATACCTTTATCATACATCACCCCGGGCGAAGCCGAGGAGTCTCCTTCTATATTCACGAGATGCCTCCCCGCCCCTACCGGCACGGGCGGGCCGCTACGGGCAGCACAACAATAGCGACAATTGGGAATGCCCCACATGAGGTATATAGCGTATTGTACCCGCCAAAGCCTATTTTTGTGCAAATGCTGAGGCTGAATTCCATATCATTATTCCAGTTTAAAAACTATACAAATAAAGTTTTCGAATTCCACAAAAATGTTATTGGTATTTGTGGTAAAAATGGCGTAGGTAAAACCAACATACTGGATGCCATTCATTACCTGTGTTTTACAAGGAGCTATTTCAGTACTTCCGACGCTGTAAACGTGCAGCATGGTTCGAAAGGATTTCGCCTGGAAGGCCGGGTTATGAAAGCCGGTGTGGAAGAAACTGCCACCTGTATACTAAGGGAGAATAATAAGAAGGAGTTCCTCGTCAATGGTGAAGCTTATGAAAAGTTTTCCCTGCATATTGGCCGCTACCCCTGCGTTGTAATTGCGCCGGATGACGCGGTGTTGATTACCGGCGGCAGCGAAGAAAGACGTAGTTTCCTGGATTCGCTGCTATCGCAGCTTAATGCCGATTACTTACAAAAGCTGATCCAGTATAACAAAATTTTGCAGCAACGCAACTCGCTGCTTAAGTCGGCGGCAGAAACAGGCAAGCTCGATGAAGCACTATTGCAAATTTTAACGGACCAGTTAATTGTACCGGGTAATTACCTGTTTGAACAGAGAAGCCAGTTTCTCGTTTCTTTTTTACCGAAAGTAAAAAGACTGTATACCGAAATTGCTCAGAAAGAAGAGAATCTCTCCATATTGTATGATAGCCGGCTGCTGGAAACCTCGTTTGAAGAGCTGCTGATGGCCACCCAAAGCAAAGACCGCTTGTTACAGCGAACCACGGCCGGTATTCACCGCGATGATATTATTTTGCAATTAAATCAGCAGCCATTTAAAAATATTGCCTCCCAGGGGCAACGCAAAAGCCTGCTTTTTGCTTTAAAGCTAACTGAGCTGCAGGTTATTACACAGGAAAAAAAAGTAACTCCTTTTTTATTGCTCGACGATGTTTTCGAGAAACTGGATGAAGAGCGTATCAGTAACCTGTTGCAAAAGGTTTGTATAGAAAATAACGGCCAGGTTTTTATTACCGATACCAATCAGGAGCGTTTAACAAAACATCTTGAAAACTTAAAAGCCGACTTTGATTTGATATCTTTGTGAGCTGGTTAAAGCGGTTGATTACAAAAACATATAATATGGGTGAATATTCGTTGGGCGAAGCATTAAAAGAATTTTTAAACAGAAGCCGTATTCGCGGCGATATACAAGCCCTGGAGATTGATGCTGCCTGGGAAAATATAATGGGAAAGACGGTAGCGCGTTATACCGACAAATTACACATTATAGGAGATAAATTATTTGTGTACACTTCTGTAGCGCCCTTAAAACATGAACTGGTTTACCAGAGAGAAAAGATCATCGAGCGGGTAAATGAAGCGCTGGGCAGTAAGGTTATCAAGGAAGTGATTGTTAAATAAGGGAGGTGGATGTTGGATAATGGCTACCAGGTGCCGGATTAGCGATACCCTTTACCCATTACCTATTACCCATTAACTACTACCCATTAACTATTAACTACTCCCCCCTCCGTTATCTCCACTTCAAATACCTTTTCAAAATTTCGTTTTACTTTTTCTTTTACTTCATCCATGTCAACAGTGCGCCCGAGTTCTTTTTGCAGCGAGGTCACCTGTTTCCCCTGTATGCCGCAGGGAACAATCATATTAAAGTAGTTCAGGTCGGTATTTACATTTAATGCAAATCCGTGCATAGTGATCCAGCGGCTGGTTCGTACACCAATAGCGCATATCTTGCGTTCGCGACCTTTTTTATCGGGTTCCAGCCAAACACCGGTTTCACCGGCAGAGCGCTCTCCTTTTAACCCGTATTCAGCCAGCGTCAATATCACCACTTCTTCAATATTGCGCAGATACCTGCCAATATCTGTATAAAACTTCTCCAGGTCGAAAATGGGGTATCCGACCAGCTGTCCCGGGCCATGAAAGGTAATATCTCCTCCCCTGTTAATTTTAAAGAAATCGATACCCAGTTTAGCCAGGTGTTCCTCGCTCATTAACACATTGCCCATATCCCCGCTCTTCCCCAATGTAAATACAGGAGGATGCTCTACAAAAAGTAATTCGTGCCTGGTTTGGGGCTTTTCTTTAAGCTGGTCAATCTCACCGCTATCCTGCAATTCGCGTAAATGTGTTTTAATAAACACATTCTCCTGCAATATATTTTCCTGGAAATCCCAGGCATCTTTATAACGCATATTACCCAAATCCCGGAAATGTACCTGTTGCTTCACCTGATATTTGAAAGTTTGAAATATGAAAAAAGTATGATCAGCCCATCAATACTGGGTTGTTACCAACAACAAAAATAAACACAATCTGTTCAAAACACATTAGTTTACCTTTGCACGCAATGAACGAAGAAGAAATACTTACCGAACAGCAGGATAGCAGCGATGAGCTGTACCAGAAATTTGTGTTCAGAACCGATGCCGGCCAGGAAGCTTACCGCATCGATAAGTTCCTGATGAACCGCATTGAAGGGGCTACCCGTAATAAAATACAGCAGGCTATTCATAATAAAATGGTGCTGGTAAACGGCAATGAAGTAAAACCCAACTTCAAAATAAAAGCCAACCAGGAAATTGTAGTATATACGGATACAGCACCGGATGAAAATGAAATTGTACCGGAAAATATTCCGCTCAACATATTTTACGAAGATGACCATATCGTAATCGTAAATAAAGCTGCGGGCATGGTAGTGCATCCCGGCAGCGGCAATCCTAACGGTACGCTGCTGAACGCTATGGCATGGCACCTCCAGCAACAAAATTCGGCTATCAATGCTGAAACACTTCCCCGCTTCGGAATGGTACACCGTATCGACAAAAACACCAGCGGACTTTTGGTTTTAGCCAAAACCGAACTGGCCATGCGCAATCTGGCCAAGCAGTTTTTTGATCACACCGTTGACCGTAAATATATGGCCCTGGTATGGGGAGATGTAGCTGAAGACGAAGGTACCATTGTGGCTCATGTAGGACGTAACCTGCGTTTCAGGAAATTATTTGAAGCCTACCCCGAGGGTGATCATGGAAAAGAAGCAGTCACCCATTATAAAGTGCTGGAAAGATTTGGTTACGTTACGTTGGTGCAATGCATCCTCGAAACCGGTCGCACACACCAGATCAGGGTTCATATGAAGCACATAGGCCATCCTCTTTTTAACGACGATTTTTACGGAGGCGACAAAATTGTAAAGGGAACCGTGTATGCCAAATACAAGCAATTTGTTGACAATTGTTTCGCCATTTGTCCCCGGCAGGCACTGCATGCAAAAACACTAGGCTTTACACACCCGGTAACAGGCGAGCGTGTTTTTTTCGAATCGGAACTGGCAAAAGATATTGAAGAAGTAATTGAGAAATGGCGCAAGTATACTACCGCTTACCGCCCCTCAGAGTAATTGCAGGCGAAGTACGTTTACCAGATAAACATCTTTTGTTATGAAAATGAAAGTAATCATTACAGGCGCTACCGGCATGGTGGGTGAAGGCGTATTACACCATTGTCTTAATGATGACAGGATTGAAAATGTATTATCTATAAGCCGCAGGTCAGCCAATATAACCCATCCCAAGTTAACGGAGATAATACATAGCAATTTTGAAGACCTAACACCCATCGAACACCGGTTACAGGGTTATAATGCCTGCTTTTTCTGCCTGGGTTTGTCGTCCGTTGGTGTGAGCGCCGGTGATTATTACCGGATGACCTATACGCTTACATTACATGTTGCAGAAGTGCTGTGCAGGCAAAACCCCGGAATGACGTTCTGTTATGTGTCGGGCGCCGGCACAGACAGTACGGAAAAGGGAAGGCTAAGATGGGCGCGTGTAAAGGGAAAAACAGAAAATGAGCTGATGAAACTACCGTTTAAAGCGGTGTATAATTTTCGCCCGGGAGCAATGGAATCATTTAAAAATGCCTCTAACGTACCGCGCCTGTACCAACCGGTGATCTGGATCTTTAAACGCGTTGCTCCCAAAAAGCTCATTCATCTTACTGAATTGGCAAAAGCCATGATACAGGTAAGTATGCATGGCTTTAGTAAAAATATACTGGAAATAAGAGATATTAAAACCGCTGCAGCCTCTTAGTCTTTTTGTTGCTGCTCAACGGTATTTTCCATACGGTCTTCCTGCGCTTCCCTGATCAGTTTTTCTTTGCTTTTTTTGCCACCTTTAACCAGCTTCATGATAACCGGGAACGTGGTAATAACAACAATACCGATAATAATAATTTCCAAGTGTGCGGTGAGATCAAAATTATAATGGTTCATCAGCCATTTTTGCAGGAAATGACCGGCAAAAATCAAGCTGAACACCCAAAGGCAGCAGCCAAGAATATTGTAGAAGGTAAATTTAGCTCTTTCCATCTTTACAATACCTGCAATAATGGGAGCAAAAGTTCTTATAAAAGGTAAGAACCGGGCTACAACAATGGCAAATCCACCATTTTTTTCATAAAAATCGTGCGCCTGCTCCAGGTACCGTCTTTTAAAGAAGAAGTTTTCTTTCCAGTTGTACATAGAGGGTCCTACTTTTCGGCCGGTCCAGTACCCTACCATATTACCCAGTATACCCGCTAAAGCAATCAAACCGAACAGTACAAACAGATCTACCCATTCATTATGTATATGGCCCAGGCCGATAACCTGCATAAACTGGTTGGCCAAACCCGGCACCAGCTCGCCGGCTTTTTCCATCTTGTGCGCAAAAATGCCGGCAATAAACAATAAGGTATCGCCGGGAAGAAAAAAACCTGCGAATAAACCGGTTTCTGCAAAAACTACAAATAATATTAACCACAACCCACCATTTTCTATATACCACGTTGGCTGCAATAAATCCGTCCACTGAAATGCCGTGCTCAATAACTCAATCATGATTTAATTTTATCGTTCGTTTTCGTTTTATGTGTTTATATCAGTTATGTTAAATCCGTCAAAGACAGCCTGTCGTTGGCTAGCCATTCAACAAAAGTGCTGAAAAAAAGTTCAACCTTTAAATAAATATTTGCTAATCTTTAAAAGCCTCGGCTTTTGCATTGTCAAACTCTCCTTCCCATTTAGCTACCACCACTGAGGCCAGGCAGTTGCCTATAACGTTTACCGAGGTTCTACCCATATCCATCAGCTCGTCAATTCCCAAAATGGCGGCGATAATTACGATAGGTAGTCCAAATTGTTCTGCAGTAGCTATTAATATGATTAATGAGGCCCGTGGAATGGCTGCTACGCCTTTACTGGTGATCATAAGTGTAAGCGCAATTAACAACTGCTGCCCAAACGACAGATCCATACCTGCTGCCTGGGCTACAAAAATGGAGGCAAGGGACAGGTAAAGTGTGGTACCATCCAGGTTAAAGCTATACCCTGTTGGAACCACAAAAGACACGATTTTTCTGGGCACCCCGAATTGTTCCATATTTCTCATTACTGCGGGCAACGCAGCGTCGGAACTGGTAGTTGCAAATGCGATGGAAACAGGCTCTTTAATTGCCTGTATGAATTTTTTTACAGGAATTTTAAGGTATAGGGCAACCGGGAGCAGCACCAATACTATAAAAGCGATCAACGCTGCATACAGGGTAATTAAAAGCATGAAAAGATATTTTAAAATATCGATGCCCATATGCCCTACTGTATAAGCCATTGCAGCGCCCACTCCTATCGGCGCAAAATACATAATGAGATGGGTATATTTGAACATGGTTTCCGACAGGCTTTCCATAAAGTCCACAATAGGCTTTTTTTTGCCCTCAGGCAGCTTGGCCAGGCCAATACCAAATATAACAGAGAATATCACGATCTGCAATACCTGGTTTTCATAGATAGATTTCACGATATTTTCAGGAAAGATGTCCCTGAAAAATGAAGTGGTTTTATAGATCCATTGATCGCCCTCCGGTATATTTTTCAAAGCTGCAATATCGGCGTCCTTTGTTACCGAAGCTTTAGGTAAGTCGTGATGAGGAATTTTGGATGCATCTATTCCTACTCCTGCCCGGGTAATATTAATAGCAGCCAACCCTATAAATAAAGCTATGGTGGTAGCGCTATAAAAATACAGCAACGATTTCCAGGCCATTCTGCCCACCTGCTTCAGATCCGAATGTCCTGCTATGCCATATACTAATGTAGCAAAAAGAATGGGGCCAACAATTGTTTTGATTAATTTAATAAAACCCTGGCTTAGCGGCTGAAACGACAATGCGACACCCCGGAAATCGCTTCCCAATATTACCCCGAATAAAATGCTTACCAGTATCCAGGTCGTTAATGAACGTTTCAGGAAAGCAAAAATAAAAAGGATGACTACCAGTATCCACCTGGAAGCGAAGAGCAGCTGAGTGGGTAAAGGACTGATTTCGAAGCTAAACAGGTGTAAGACAGCTACAACAGTGAATGCTATCAGCGCAATTAATCCGGCTTTTTTTGTTTTCGTCATATAGTAAGGCAGGCTTAAAAACTAATTTATAATACCTAAAACTTGGTAAAATAGAGAATAATATATGTAACTTCCAAAAGTTTTGTTAAGGTGTATGCGATTATTCCTTATTTTTCCCCTGTTAAAACAATTGATTAAAAAATAATATACCACTCAAAGTAGATACTTATGGGATTATTTACAAAGAAACCACTTAGCATTTTATTGGCGGAAGCATCCGACTCAGAGAAAGGCTTGAAGCGTACGCTCTCTGCCGGAGGACTGGTTGCATTAGGTATCGGTGCTATTATTGGCGCGGGCCTTTTTGTACGTACTGCTGCTGCCGCTGCTCAAAATGCCGGTCCATCGGTAACATTTGGTTTTATTCTGGCTGCAATAGGTTGCGCTTTTGCCGGTCTTTGTTATGCCGAGCTATCTTCTTCAATCCCCATATCGGGTAGTGCCTACACTTTTACTTATGCTACTATGGGTGAAATGCTGGCATGGGTTATTGGCTGGGACCTTGTTTTGGAATACGCCGTTGGTGCCGCCACTGTTGGCATAGCCTGGAGCGAATATTTAAATAACCTCCTGGTTAATATCTTACACTGGAAGCCGATCGCCTACGAATGGTGTCATTCGCCGTTCCAGGTATCGCCAGATGGCATAAGGGGAATTATGAATCTTCCCGCACTGTTCATCGTAACCCTGATGAGTATGTTATTAATTAAAGGAACGTCAGAATCGTCTTTTGTAAATGCCCTTATTGTAATTGTGAAGGTGACCATTGTGGTATTAATAATTATATTGGGATGGAAGTTTATTAATCCTGCCAATCACAGTCCGTATATACCCCCTGCCGAAAAATATGTAGACCACCAGGGGGTTACCCACAACTTCGGCGGTATTATGGGTATTTTGGGCGCTGCGGGAACTGTATTTTTTGCTTTCATCGGTTTTGATGCAGTAAGCACCGCGGCTCAGGAAACCAAAAATCCCAAAACCGCGTTACCTATCGGTATCCTCGGTTCTCTGGCTATTTGCACCGCATTGTATTTACTGTTTGGCCATGTATTAACAGGATTAGCGCCCGTTTCATTCTTCAGGGATCCGAGCCAGGGTGGAGAAGCTTCTGTAGTAGCGGCTATTCAAAACTTTATGCCCGGTTATAAATGGTTATCCGATGCTGTTACCATCGCTATTCTCGCAGGCTTTACATCTGTTATATTAGTGATGCTTTTGGGTCAAAGCCGGGTGTTTTATTCAATGAGTAAAGACGGGCTATTGCCGGCTTCATTCAGTAAACTTCACCCCAAATTCCAGACCCCTTATAAAGGCAATCTTATCATCCTGCTCCTGGTAGGCCTGTTTGCGGCGTTTGTTCCCGGCGATGTAGTGGGGCATATGACCAGCATTGGCACCCTGTTCGCATTTATCTTGGTTTGTGCTGCAGTAATTATATTGAGGAAGAAAGAACCCAACCTGAAACGCGAGTTTAAAACACCTCTTGTACCTCTTTTTCCTATTTTAGGAATTGTTTCGTGCCTGGCAATGATCCTGGGTCTGGGCTGGGAGAACTGGGCCCGCTTAGGCGGATGGCTGGCGATTGGGTTTATCATTTATTTTACTTACAGTGTTAAGCATAGTAAACTGGCCAAAGGCCAGGTGGTAATTCCAGAAGACCCTCCCGGAGATGGATTACATTAATCATCGCATTCTGATTTTTTTGATACCAACCGCCTCCCAAAATGAGGCGGTTTTTTATTAAGGCTACTTAGATTTCTCTTGTAAAATTATTGTTGTTTTGAGGGGCAAGAGGAACTCCCAACAATTTTTTCATTCACCCTTCGTGTAATTTTATGGTTGAAAAATTTAATGTACGTTTGCAGCCACAATTTATATTTTATGGGAAGGATATTTGAAGTTCGTAAAGCTTCTATGTTTGCCAGGTATGATAGAATGGCTAAGAACTTTACTCGTATTGGTAAAGAAATTATTATAGCTGTAAAAGCCGGCGGCCCCGATCCGTCACAAAACGCAGCGCTTCGCCGTTGCTTTCAGAATGCACGCAGTGTAGGGATGCCTAAAGACCGGGTAGAAGCAGCTATTAAACGTGCACAGGGTAAGGAACTGGTGAATTATGATGAAATCCTGTATGAAGGTTACGCACCTCATGGTGTAGCATTGCTGGTTGAAACGGCTACAGATAACCACGTACGCACAGTTGCTAATGTAAAATCACATTTCAATAAAGGAGGTGGTGCCATGGGCAACAGCGGCAGCGTTGCTTTCCAGTTTAATAAAATGGGGGTTTTTAAATTAAACCCGGAAGGTTTAAATACCGACGACCTGGAGCTTGAGCTGATCGACTTTGGCCTGGAAGAATTGGGAGAAAGCACTACTGATGACGGAAAGGATGTAATTGTTCTGAGGGTAGCTTTTACCGATTTCGGTAACATGCAGAAAGCATTGGAAGAAAGAAACATAACTCCTATCAGCGCAGAGCTGGAATGGATACCTACCACTACCGTACCGGTTAATGACGAACAAGCCGAAGAAGTGAGCAAACTGATAGAACGTTTAGAACAGGATGAAGACGTTCAAAAAGTTTTTCATAATATGGGATAAAGAAAGTTATGGATCATGGTTGATAGCTGATCGCCGCTTTGCGCGCTGGCCATGAACCATGATCTATTAACCATCAACTATTCCTATATTTGTTTCAATGGATAATGATAAAGAAGTTGAAGCATTACTCACCCTGATTGAAGATCCGGATACCGAAGTGTTTGAAGCGGTAAGTAATCGCATTATCTCCTACGGTACACCCATCATCGCCGACCTCGAAAACCTTTGGGAAAACACCATCGATAACAATGTTCAGGAACGTATTGAGCTGCTCATTCACCGCCTGCACTTTACCAGTTTAAAGAACGATTTTACTGAATGGAGTCATGCCCCGCATCACGACCTGATACCCGGCGCCCTGCTGGTGGCTAAATTGCTTTACCCCGATCTGCATACCGGCAAGATCATACAGGATATTGAACGGCTCCGGCGCAATATCTGGATCGAATTAAACAACTACCTCACTCCTCTCGAACAGGTAAACGTTATCACCAGCATTTTGTATAATTATTTCGGCTTAAAAGGATCGCTTGGTGAAAAACGTATTCCTAACGAATTCCTGATCTCCCATATTATTGAATCGAAAAAAGGAAACCAGAGCGGCAACGGCGTGCTTTATCTTTTACTTACCGAGCTACTGGATGTTCCTGTGAGGCTGTTGCCTATTCCTAACCAATTTGTACTCGCTTATTTTAAATCGAAAACAGAAAGCGACCCCGAAAAGCTCCATTTGAATATAGAATTCTTTATCGACCCTACATTGGGCCAGGTGTTTACCCATAACGACCTCTATAATTATTTTAACAGGATTTCCTTAGCCGTTAAGCCCGATTATTTCAGGCCCCAGAGTAACAAGGAAGTGATCATAAAGCTGCTACAGGATATCGGTACCTGCTACCTGTCAGATGACAAATTGTACCTATTAAAGGAAATTGAAGAATTAATAGACATATTAAGAAGATAAAACAGCACTCAACCAACGCCTATTTTTCTCTTTATCGTTTTTGTTAAAAAAAATCAGAAAATTCTAAAGAGGTGTTAATTATACGAAACAAATCGTAAATTGCTTAAAATTTTGGTGTATGGCAGACGTTAAAACATTAAAACCAACAGAAAGTGAACTCGAAATACTGCAGGTGCTTTGGCAAAAAGGCAAAGCTACGGTCAGAGAGGTACACGAAGAGCTGGTTGCAGGAAAAGATATAGGTTATACAACCACGCTGAAGCTGATGCAAATTATGAATGATAAGGGCTTGGTTAACAGAGATGACTCGGCCCGGACCCATATTTACAAGGCAGCTACAGATAAAGAGAACACCCAGAAATTTTTACTGAACAAGTTTATAGGTAACCTTTTCGGAGGGTCATCAGGCCAGCTGGTAATGCAGGCCCTTGGAAGCCAGGAGGTAACTGAAGAGGAACTGGACCAGATACAGTCTTTAATTGACAATTTAAAGAAAAAATAACCATGAACGAGAGCTTGCAATCGGTACTAACTGCTTTAGGAAACGCTGTTGTTAACAGCATCTGGCAAACAGGCCTTATATGGCTTATTGTGATCGGTTACACTCATTTGTACAAGCGTTTGTCGCCGGAGCAATTAAGCAATATCAGCTTTGCAGCCCTTCTTACAGGATTTAGTGCGTTTATTGCAACTTTCTTTATGTCTTTATTCAGTCCTGATACGGGGTTGGGAATAGTAAAATGGATGAACAATATCCGGTCTATCCAGCCGGTGATGGTATACGCGGCCATTGCTTACATGATGCTTTTAACCGTACCATTAATGAAGCTTGTATCAGGCACTCAAAGCGTTTACAGGTTGCGGAGACGGGGATTGGGAAAAGTTCCGGGCGCTTTAAAAATATTTCTGCTGGATGCTTCCCAATACCTGAGCATTAAAAGAAAGGTCAGCCTGTTTACATCTGATCTTATTTCTTCCCCTCTAACTGTTGGTTTTCTGAAGCCGGTAATATTGTTACCGGTGGCTATGATCAACCAGTTAAGTATAGAGCAGGCACAGGCTATTATATTGCATGAACTGGCCCATATTCGCAGAAATGACTATTTGCAAAACCTAATTACACAAATTATTCTCACTACTCTTTATTTCAACCCGTTTGCAAGACTGCTCGCTAAAATGCAAAACCTGGAACGTGAAAAATCAGCAGATAACTGGGTAATGCAATTCGAGTATAATAATTGCATGTATGCGAAAACCTTGTTATTGCTGGCCAGGCAAAATATGGGAAAAACTCATAAACTGGCCGTACCTATTTCTGGCAAAAGGTCTCCGCTGCTTGAAAGAGTAGAGTTCTTATTAGGCGCCGGAAAAAGAAAGTATCCTTCCATAAAGAGCCTTTCTTTTCTGTGCACGCTTATAGCTGTTATGTTTGTGGGCTCCCTGTTGAATAAACCAGGCAGTAATGATAATATCGGTGCGATGCTGGCTCCAACAGCACAGCCTGTTGCAGGTGTACGGTTTGCCTCTCAACTGGAGCCGACCGTCCTTCCGGAAGCGTCACCGGAAACTATTCCGGCTGTTATTACTGAAGAGGGAACAGCTCCCTCGGCTACCTGCTCTGTACCTAAAAAAACCAGCACTGCCTATACCGGAAACCAGGGTGTTAAAAACGAAGAATGTGTTGAAGCAGAAAAACCTGCTGCAACTTTTGTCAGCCATTTGGAAACCGTAATACCGGTGTTGGCAGACAAAGAAGAGAAAGAGGTTCAGGAAGCCTTAAAAGCTACCCAGAAAATTGTTGTTGAATTAAGCTGGAGCGCTATAGATAACTCCCTTGCAGAAACTGTAACACAGGAAGAAAAACAACTACTTAAAGATGCTTACAGCGAAAAAATAAAAACCGCTAACTGGGATAAACAGGCAGATGTATTACGTTTACGGTATAAAGATATCAACTGGGAAAAAGCTTCTAAAAAACTTGCAGGCGTTATCGCCGATTTCAAAGTGGATAGTATTTATAAAGAATATAAAAACGTAACACAGGCGCTCTACGGATACAAGAAACAGCTGGAGCAAGACTCTTCCTGCCAGAAAAAAGAAATTACAGCAGTTACCGATCTGATTAAACAATACAGGATCGCGATCCAGAAAATAGATAGTATAAGAAGTATTAAAGTTACAGAGCTGTAAAAGAATACACAGCACACTATTCCAGCCTTATTGTTTCCAGGAAGAAATACCGGATAAAAGAAGACATTCTTTAACATTTGCTCCTCCTTGTCATCACTTTAATTATTTTTGTTAGAGAAAGGATAATTATGCGTATTACCTCAGAAAACAGATTTAAGAAATTAATAGTTATTGGCGACCGGATACTGATTAAGCCACAAAAGCCAGATGAACGTACGGCCAGCGGCCTGTACCTCCCGCCGGGCGTGCAGGAGAAAGAAAAAGTACAACAGGGATATGTTATTAAAACAGGACCGGGATATGCGATACCGGTTGCCGTAGATGATGAGCCCTGGAAAACTGATGAAGACCAGGTAAAATACGTGCCCCTGCAGGCAAGGGAAGGGGACCTGGCCATTTTTCTTCTCAGTGGGGCTACCGAGATCATGTATGAGAATGAAAAATACTTTATTGTGCCGCAAAGCGCTATATTAATGCTGGAGCGCGAAGAGGACCTGTAACTAATTTCCGGCTATTACAATAAATTTCACCTAAACACTCACTTATGAAAGGATTTAATGCCAATATAGAGCAACTTACGTTAGCAAATGAAAATTTCAGAAAAGTATTGTATACTTCAACACATATGCAGTTGGTGTTGATGAGCTTATTGCCGGGGCAGGAAATTGGCGAAGAAATACATAAAGAGAACGACCAGTTTTTCCGCTTTGAGCAAGGTACCGGTAAATGTGTGATCGACGGTAACGAGTACGTGGTAACAGACGGCGATGCAATCATCATTCCTTCAGGAGCCAAACATAATGTAATCAATACCGGCGTCGATGCACTAAAAATGTATACTATTTACGCACCTCCCCATCACAAGGACGGTATAGTAAGGGCTACTAAAAAAGAAGCAGAAGAGAACGAGGAGGATTTTGACGGGCAGACGACCGAATAAAATGAGAAAATGGAAGCTGCAATACACCGTATACCCGGTTGTTCTTACCGGGGTTTTGTACGTATCGGCTGTATACGCACAAAACAATTTACCGGTTGAACGTTCTCTTAGCCATTATAAAAAGGAAATAAAAGAGGCGCCTTATCTGGAAATGGTAGAATTAAAAAGCCGGGAACCTTCCATTGTATATGACTTTAAGTATGCCACCCGTAACAATTTTATGGGACGCTATATGTATCCTGCAGGCACCCGGATAACATTTTTACGGAAACCTGCTGCCGACTCCTTAATAAAAATACAGCGGGAATTGAATAAAGAAGGATTAGGCCTTAAAGTATTCGACGCTTATCGTCCCTATTCGGTTACCAGGCATTTTTGGGAGCTGGTAAAAGATGAAAGATACGTTGCCAATCCTGCCAAAGGAAGCCATCATAATCGCGGCACCGCCATCGATCTTACTATTATTGATCTCAACACCGGTGACGAATTGAATATGGGTACAGGCTTTGACAATTTTTCGGACACGGCACATCACGGTTTTAAACAATTGACTGAACCCATATTACAAAACCGCGAAAAGCTGAAAAACATCATGGCTAAATACGGATTTGCTGCGCTTTCAACCGAATGGTGGCATTATACTTATCAAAGTCCTATAAAATTCCCGGTATTGGATATTACTTTTAAAAAGCTGGCAAACCGATAAATACTACAGGCAATAGCACGAGCTTCGAAAGAGATACCGCTCCCTGCCGTTTTAATGCGATACAGAGCGCATATACAATTAAAATGTATACGCGCTTTTTTTGTGTACCCGGTAAAGCCAGGCTATTAACAAAGCTCATGAAAGCCGGCGGTGACTATTCCTGTATATAGTTCTCTGCAGAAGCACTGCCAGTACATATACCATTACTGCTCCCACCATATTCAGCCATAAAAAGCCCAGGCTGATCTTTCCATATTCATTTAAAATGAAAAGCAGTACAATCACCAGTTCGGTAACAACCGCTGCAACAAATACCGCATTGCCTTTCACTTTCCTGGCATAAAACGCCACCAGGAATACCCCCAGTATCGTTCCGTAAAACAAGGAGCCTAAAACATTTACTACTTCTATTAAGCTGCTGCCCCAGTTTGAAACGAACATGGCCACGCCAATACAAAACAGGCTCCATACAATAGTATAAATCTTTGAGTAGGTGTAATCTCCCAGCCTGGCTTTGTGAAAATATTTCTTATGGATATCAATAACAGTGCTGGACGCAAGGGAATTAACAGCCGCGGCAATACTGCCCCAACTGGCAAGAAATATTACGGCAATGATCAGGCCTACCAGTCCCTGCGGAAGATAGTCGATCACAAACTTCAGGAAAATATAGTTGGTGTCATTATCCCTGCCACCGTTTTCCTTAACCAGTTGTTTAATATCATTGCGTACCACGATGGTGCTGTCCTGCAGCTGCAACATCTGGTTAAAGTAGGCGGCCTCGCCACTTTGCTCCTTATACCGGCTCAACAACACTGCCTTTTTTTCATCAATGCGATGAAGCGTTGCCTGTAGTTCATCGAACCTGTTTTTATGTATTGAGTTCTCCAAACGACTCAGCTCATAATCATTAAAAAAAGCAGGCGCCTTATGAAACTGGTAAAATGCAAATACCAGCACCCCCAGCAACAAAATCAAAAACTGCATGGGTACTTTTACAATACCGTTCATTAGCAGCCCGGTTTTACTTTCATTTAAATTTTTTGCGGTCAGGTATCGTCCCACCTGCGATTGGTCTGTACCAAAATAAGACAACGCCAAAAAGAAGCCGCCAATAATACCGCTGAAAATATTATACCGGTCGCCCCAGTTAAATTTGCCGTTTTCAAAACCTGTGGTAATTACATTAAATTTTCCCATCTTACCGCCTATATTAAGTGCGTCGGTAAACCCTATACCTGCCGGAAGCTTATATACCATATAATAGCCGGCCAGAAACAAAGCCACCATAATGATAAAAAACTGCAATTGTTGTGTATAAGCTACTGCCCTGGCGCCTCCTGTAACGGTGTAAATAATCAGCACCCCTCCCATTACCAGGTTGGTCAGGTAGATGTTCCATTCAAAAATTACAGAGAGTATCAGGGAAGGGGCAAAGATGCTGATACCGGTAGAGAGCCCTCTCTGTAGTAAAAAAAGTAGGGAAGTAAAGGTTCTTGTTTTTCCATCGAAGCGACGCTCCAGGTACTCGTAGGCCGTATATACTTTCAGTCTGCTAAAAACAGGTGCAAATGAGATACAAATCACAATGGCAGCAAGCGGTAGTCCAAAATAGTATTGAACAAAGCGCATTCCGTCGGTATAAGCTTGTCCGGGTGCAGCCAAAAAAGTAACCGCACTCGCCTGCGTACCCATAATACTCAGCAAAATAATATACCAGGGCATGCTCCGGTTCGACAAAAAATAGCCTTCCAGATCTTTGCTGGCACGACTCTTAAATACGCCATAGAGAATGATCAGTATGAGCGTGCAGGCCAGTACTATCCAGTCTAATGGTGTCATGAAAACTTTTTTGTCAGATAGTAAAAAAATGCTATTAACAAAACCAGTATTACAACAACCAATATGTACCAAGTGGTCCAGGACTTAAATAAAGGTGGTTTTTTATTAAGTTCCGGCATGCTTTATCGTTTCGTTCGCAATGAGTTCATAAAAACAATTCCCAATCCTATGATCAGGCCCAACATTAGCCCAAACCGGACTCTTTTAATAAGAGTACCGATCACCAGTCCTATTACAATAGCTATCAGAAAAGCCATTTCTCCCCGCCTGATATCTACTAAAGGTTTTTTCTTTTCCATTTTTTATTCTGTTTGCCGGCCGGCAATAACATTTAATCATACAGTCAACCCATCCAACTCACGCTACTTATTCAACGCAATCAAGTTAGCCAGTAAACGCATGGCTCCGGGAACCGCTGCCGGAAGTTCCCTAAAAAAAACTAATCCTGTGTAAGTAAAGGTACCTTTTCCGTAATTAGCAGTAATCAAACTTCCTTCATCAGGGCTTTCACCGGGGTCAGCCATCGACAATAATGGCTTAAAATGGTTATCCCATCCACCGGCATGGTAAATGCTGCGTTCCTGTACCCAATGCTCAAAATCCTTAGCGGTGATCTTATTCGGGAAATTAAATACCTTATGAGCAGGGTCTATAATGGTTACTTTCGCCTGTTCATCAGTGATCCTGTTACGGGTAATATTAAATTCGTAAGGTCCTATTTTCGACTTAACAGTGCCAAGGTTATTGCTGGTATTATATTGTACGATCAGGTTGCCGCCGTCTCTTACATAATTCATCAGCTCGTCGTAAAAATCATTCATCCACTCATTCGTATTATAAGCACGTACTCCTGTAATGATAGCATCAAAGCTACTGAGGTTGCTTACAGGCAGGGTTATCTTGTCCAATATCGTTACCTCATAGCCCATCCGCTCCAGTACAACCGCTACTTTATCGCCCGCGCCGGGTATATACCCTATTTTTTTACCAACTGTTTTCAAATTGATATTTAAGGCAGTAATAAAGTCGGGGTAAAAATAGCGTACTGCCGGAATATGGTCGTAATCGATACTTCTCAACGCCAGATGATAGCCCACAGTATCTTTATCTGTTTTCTTATTGGCATAAGGAGTAAGGGTATAGATCTCCTCCGGTTCGTGCTTCTCCGTTACATCAAAATTGTAAAAAGCGGTCTTTCCTTTTTCTAAACACTGGGCGCCGTTCTGAACACCCGAATAATCGATGCCGGTGAGCCCGGCTGTAATAGTACCACGTATATCGGTAAAAGCATGCAGCTGTGTTTGCACCCGTTGATTTTTATTATCGGGCCTGAACACTACCAGGTTGGGTGATGCAGTAATGGTGGCGGGTGGTATTACAATCAAGGGCTGATACACTTCACCTTTTACGGGATCAGTATATTTGTACCTTACGGGCTGCTCAAAAACAAAGTCCTGTCCCGATATATTCACGGTAAACCGGGCAGTATAAGCAGGCGCCACATCCGGCACTCCTATCTGCTGCTGGTCGGCCACAAAAAACATTCCCTCTTCTTTTTTCTCGTTTAGCCAATAAGGTTGTGTGATCTCTTTTTGTAGCGGTACATTGATCCTCGTGTCGAAAGTAATATTCCTGTTTTTGTCCAGTGACTTATTGATATCGTTGGCAACTTCACCAATAGTAATGCTCTTAATCACTGCATCTGCACCCAGCCGGTTGTTCAGCGTTGTATTTATGTTTACGGCCTCCGTTTGCACCGCAAAAGGCTGGTTGCTATAAGCATCTATATATAAGCCGCTACATAAAGCAACCAGTTGCTGCACTTCTGACTTCTTTTTTTCGATCCAATAATGATTGCCCGATGCACTAAGCAACTTATACAACGCTACGAGATCTGCAACCGACTTTTCGGGCGCAGCAATGCTGAACTTTGTCTCGATTGCTGTGATCATTTTCTGTATAGCAGCACCGCTTTTTCCTACCCTGTTCCAGGTGATGTCTACCCCCTCTAACAGGTCTGTTTTGGGAGCATCCCCGCCGGTAGTTTTAAAATATTCATAACTGTCGCCCCTGGCAGCAGCAGAACCAAAACCCTGGGATTTGTGCTGGCTACGGCTTTCAGCCGCTATTTCCCCATAGCTTTTGCCGAGTAAAGCATTGTAGCCGCCTACATTAATATTAAACTGCGACGGATCGGTGGTATTGTTTCCGCCGAAATTAAACGTGTTCCATAATATCCTTTTAGCTTGCCAGGGCTTTACATATACTAACTGTTCTTTAAATTGATTAGGATCGGCTGCCGCTTTAAAAGCCTCATTCGCCAATATTGCGCTGGCTGTATGATGCCCGTGCCCACCTTCCCCGGTTACGGGGAAACGGGTAATAATAACGTCTGGCTGAAATTTACGGATCATCCAAACCACATCGCTGAGCACTTTTGCACGGTCCCATTTCTGGAAGGTTTCCTCGGGATTCTTTGAAAACCCGAAATCGAAAGCCCTGGAGAAAAATTGCTCTCCCCCATCAATACGACGCGCTGCCAGTAACTCCTGGGTACGTATCAACCCCAGCTCAATACCCTGTTCATCTCCAATCAGGTTTTGTCCGCCGTCTCCCCGTGTTAAGGAAAGATAACCGGTTCGATACAATCGATCGTTAGCCAGATAAGTAATCAGGCGGGTGTTCTCATCGTCGGGATGGGCCGCTACATACAAAACCGAACCTAAAACTTTTAATTTCTGGATGCGCTGCAATACTTGTGAAGCCGAACCGGGCTGAGCTGCAGCACTTATATAAAAAAACAGGAAAATAGAACTGATAATCCGCATCTTCATCTTACGAAAATAACGGAAAAGCCGCAACGGGAAAAGCCTGGCAGCAAAGCCTTTATATATCATTAGCTAAACTCAGGCAATAGCACCAGTTCTTCCACACTGCCAACCACGGTAAGCCGGTGCATGGGGTTCTCATATAAGAAGCCATTGTGCAGCATGGTTTCAATATGCGCCAGCAAATGATTATAAAAACCATTGAGATTAATAATGTATATATTTTTATCGTGAATGGAAAGATTATTCCAGGTGATCATTTCAAATAATTCATCCAAAGTGCCATACCCCCCGGGCAAAATAACCGCTGCATCACAGAGCTCATACATTTTTCTTTTACGGATATGCATATCCCCTACTATCAATAGTTCTGTTATGGTTTTATGCGAACGTTCTCTGGCATCCAGTATCTCGGGGATCACTCCTACTACCGACCCGCCATTTTCCATTACGGCGTTGGCCACAGCCCCCATCAGGCCTACGTTACCGCCACCATATACTAATTTCATACTCCTGGAAGCCATCCATACACCTAAGCTCCTGGCTTCTGCCGTAAATAGTGCGTCCCTGCCGTCTTTAGAGCCGCAAAAAACGGCCAGTGATCTGATCAACATATAATAAGGTTTTCTTTTTAAAGGAAGCCTGTTTCTAAAAGCCGCTTTTACCCGGCAACTATAATACAAATCACAAAAGAAATTTCCATATCTTCAAAAATTAAATTGCCAAAGCAAAATCATTCATAAAAAAATAATATGTCTGCAGGTTTTTTATTCTCCATTGTAATTGCTTATTTTCTGTTACTGCTTCTGGTTGCCTGGAAAACCAGTAAGAATAGTAATAATGAATCTTTTTTTATCGGCAACAGAAGCAGCAACTGGATGCTCGTGGCATTTGGCATGATCGGTACTTCACTAAGCGGCGTGACCTTTGTAAGTGTGCCCGGCGCGGTTGGCGCCAGCCAGTTTGGCTATATGCAGATTGTTATCGGTTATATGATCGGCTATTTATCGATCGCTTTTATACTGCTCCCACTTTACTACCGGTTAAAGCTCACTTCTATTTATGGTTACCTGAAAACCAGGATGGGCATGCTTTCTTATAAAACCGGCGCCTGGTTCTTTATTATCAGCCGCCTGGTAGGCGCTACAGCAAGACTATACCTGGTAGTGAATATTTTACAGGCCACTATACTGGATAGTTTTGGTATACCATTTTGGGTATCCACCCTCATTATCCTTTTTATGATCATTTTATATACTTTCGAAGGAGGTGTAAAAACGATCGTTTGGACCGATACCCTGCAAACAACGGGTATGTTAGCTGGTTTGATCATTTGTACGATCTACCTGCTGCAACATATGAACCTCAATATTACAGAGAGCCTGGATGCCATGCGAAGTGCCAGCCTTTCCAAGATTTTCAATACCGACGTTAATTCAAAATCTTATTTTATCAAGCAAATACTGGCCGGCGCCTTTATCACCCTCAGCATGACGGGTATTGACCAGGAAATGATGCAAAAAAGCATCTCTGTAAACAAACTCAAAGATTCGCAAAAAAATATGGTTTCCCTGGCCTTTATCATGGTAGTGGTAATCGGGCTCTTTCTTTATTTAGGGGGATTATTACACTTATTTGCAGCACAGGAAAATATTACGGCTTCAGGAGACGCGTTGTTCCCAACCGTAGCAGTACAGCATATGCCCCCGGCCATTTCTGTTATTTTTATTGTAGCGCTGATATCCGCTCTTTTCCCAAGCGCAGATGGCGCTATGACCGCGCTCACTTCTTCGTTCTGCATTGATATTGCCGGCCTGAACAGGCGATCGGACATGGACGATAAAGCCAAAAAACGCTTCAGGCAAACCGTTCACCTTATCGTAGCTGCTGCTTTTTTACTGTTGGTATTGATCTTTAAATGGATCGACAGTAAAAGTATGATCGATATTATCCTGCGGCTGGCAGGCTACACCTATGGTCCCTTACTGGGCTTATTTGCATTTGGTATTTTTGTAAAACGCAGACCCAACGACAAACTGGTACCTTTTGTATGTTTTATCGCACCCATTCTTTGCTTCTTAATTGATGAAAACCAGGAAGCTATTTTTGGCAACTTTAAAATAGGCCTGGAGCTGATCATTTTAAATGCCCTGTTTACCTTTATTGGCTTATTTGTTATTTCTAAAAAAGTAAGTGCGGCCGAACTGGAACAGGATAGCGTGCATTAATAGCTGGCAGGGGGCAGATAATTATCGCATCACATTATCCGAAATAATAGACTATGGACTTTGAACAGCTCAATCAGTTTGCAGATGCGTACAGTACTGCCGAAGATGTATTGCTGGCCGAAATCAATGCGTTCACCCAAAAAAATCATGCGGAACCGCACATGTTAAGCGGCCACGTGCAGGGCCAGCTGCTCAAAATGATCAGCCACATGATCAGGCCTGAGCGTATTTTGGAAATCGGAACTTTTACAGGTTACAGCGCTTTATGCCTTGCAGCAGGTTTACAACCCAACGGTGTACTGCACACTATTGAGTTCAGGGAGTCTACTGCAGCCATTGCCAACAATTTTTTCGAAAAATCGGCTTACCAAAGCAATATCCGGTTACACACAGGTAATGCGTTGGAAATCATACCAAAACTGGATGAAGACTGGGACCTTGTTTTTATTGATGCCGATAAACCTGGCTATATAAATTATTTTGAACTGGTTTTTCCCCGCGTTAAAAAAAATGGTTTTATCTTAGCAGATAATATTTTTTTCCATGGTGAAGCTTTGAAAGAAAATGCCAAAGGCAAAAGTGCCAAAGCTATTAAGGAGTTCAACCAGTTTATTAACCAAAGAACGGATATCGATAAAGTGGTACTTACTATCAGAGACGGGCTTTATTTAATAAGAAAAACTTAGTTTAGTAATGATTAAAAAAATTTGCAGCACAATTCTTCTTACGTGCGCGATCCTCTTTACCAAAGCACAAACAAACGAAGCAACGCTACAATATATCAAAACTTACTGCGGTATTGCAGTGGCCGAAATGCAACGCACGGGTGTACCAGCTGCCGTAAAACTGGCGCAGGGCGTGCTGGAAACCATGTCGGGGCAAAGTCCCCTGGTTCTGAAATCCAATAATCACTTTGGCATCAAGTGTAAGCAGGGATATGATGGCCCCTATGTTTTACATGACGACGACAGACCACAGGAGCGTTTTATGAAATATGAAGATGCCAGCCAGTCTTATAAAGATCATTCTGATTTTTTGAAAGGCCGCTCCCGTTATGCAGGTTTGTTTGAACTGGACCCTACCGATTATCCCGGCTGGGCTTATGGCTTAAAGAAAGCAGGCTATGCCACCAACCCCAAATACCCTCAATTATTAATCGGCATCATCGAAAGATATAACCTGGCGGAATATACTTTAATGGGGCTGGGAAAGGTTGAATGTAATGAGGAGGTTAAAACCTATCTTGCCAAAGCACAGGGAACAGTAGCCCCCACTCATGCTGTATCGGTAACTCATGTGGCACCGCAGCAGGCAAAAAGCACCTATCCCCAAGGCGAGTTTCTGATCAATAATACCAAAGTCGTAGTTTTAAACGCAGGCGCTTCTCTTGCCGAAGTAGCCAGCAAATACAATATTCCGCTTAACAGGCTTTATGCCATGAATGACTTCGGCAGTACGGCAGAAAAAGTTCAAAAAGCCACGCTGGTTTTTCTGCAGTTAAAAAGAACGGTTTGCGAAAAAGCCTATCACGAAGTAGTAGCAGGAGAAAATATATACGATATCGCACAAGCAGAAGGCATACGGCTCGAGTCGCTGCTAAAGCTGAATAACCTGGGTAAGTATGATACTCCCGCTGCCGGTACAAAACTGAAATTGCGCGACGACTCGGCGTCTTTCGCAAAAAATTAATGGCTTTTCAATATGCATACCATTCAGGTTCACGATAAAACATTTACCACCTATTTAAGCGAAGAACAGCTGCAAAACCGTATCAAAGAACTGGCAGCATATATTAATAAAGACTTTGAAGGCAAAAAAGTTGTTTTCATCGCCATACTGAACGGATCATTTATGTTTGCCGCAGATATATTTAAGCATCTCACGGTAGACAGCGAGGTCAGTTTTATTAAATTGGCTTCCTACAAGGGTTTAAACTCCACCGGCAGCGTAACTACAGCTATAGGGCTGGATACAGATCTGCATGGCCGGCATGTAGTTATACTGGAAGATATTATTGATACAGGTAAAACATTACACCATTTTTTACCACAGTTACAACATCAGCAGCCAGCGTCTTTAAAAATCGTCACACTCCTGCACAAGGCAGAAATGACGAAATATGATGTACCTATTGATTACACCGGGTTTGTTATTCCTAATAAATTTGTGGTGGGTTATGGCCTTGATTATGATGGCCTGGGCCGCAACTACAAGGAAATTTACCAGCTGGCAGATTAAGTTTTTCCTCTTATCATACTAAAAATACAATCCCCGGTTGTTCATGTTGCGTTTACATTCCTGGTTACGTTATTGTAGTAATCAAGTAAACACATATGAACAAGCTACTCTCAGCTGCGGGCTTTACTATTTTGATTCTTTTACTGCTTCATGCCTGTAAAAAGAATTCTGCAGAAGTTGAAATTGAAAAGCGGGTAGGAACTTATCTGAAAAACGAGCTGGGCATACCTGTTTATATGCAAAACGGGTACCGGTATGCACAGGGAAATAAGGACACTACTTTTATTTCTGACAAGATCCAGATAGTTCCGGGTGGTATCGTTAAATACAATCAATATCCCGGTAACTTAACAGGTATGACTACACCAAGAACATCTTATGTATCGCCAGCTAATACATTTTGGTTAACCATTAATAACAAGGTAAAACGGGATTACTTTTGTCCGGTTTTGTCCAATGCAAACGAAAAAGCTGAATGCGAGAATGATCCGGTAAACTTTTTCAGGAGCACGGAAAAATGGATTGAAATACAACATCCGGAAAAAGACAGTATAAGCCGTATCTATACTATTAATGCCAGTGATTCATTAGAAGCAATACAATAATTGTAAATTGCGGCATGAAGCGCAATTACCTTTTACTGGTTTTTATTTTGATTTGTCTCTCATTATTATCGGGCAACTTAACTGCCGGTGTTTCGCTGGTAGGTAAAATTGGCATTAGCTTTTTCTATAAGCAATTTTCTTTTTTTCAAAGCTGGTGGCAGTCGTCATTGGTATGCCTGGCATGTATGCTGGTCATCGGTATTATATTGTACTTTGCTGACCGTTCGCTTAAAGGCATACAGCGCAAAGTTGTTTTAATAGCCAGCTTCCTGGTTTTCCTGCTGGGTTTATACCTTACATTCAGGGATTTCAGAACCGACCTGGCACATCGCTGGCTGGGCGAGCGCTTTCATGTAGGCATTTATCTATACTGGATAGGCTTTTGCATTATCAGCTTATTTTTTGCACTTACCGAAAAGAAAACAGTAACAACGGTAAACGACACCGAAACAATCCTATGAAGCAAATGCGCGGCTATCGCCACGCATTTTTACCGGTCAGTATTGGATGCTAATTAGTTGTTACCACAATAGCGCCTTCCTTTGCTTTAGCACCATAATATTTTTTGGCTTGGTCACCTTTCAACACATCAATCGATTTTACGCTTGTACGATCCAGATTTCTGATCTTCTTCAGGGAAACAGGCTCTCCGTTTAAAACATAATGAGCATTTGTGGGTGGATCGGCAAGAACGCTGGCGGGATTCACTGCCTGCTCGAACCTCCCCCTCGCCTCTCCCGGAGAACGGCGGGTTGCATACCCGGTTACTGTCACTTCTTCTAAATCACCGCCCTTTTTTGAAGGCACTATATTCACACCCCCTACTTTGCCATTTAATGGCAACCCGGCAGCCATCGTTCTGGTGCTATAACCCACTACAGTCACTTCTTTCAGTTCGTCTTTTTCTACACCTGCCCCTGTTTGAACAGAGCCTTTTACGGTACCTTGAGCGACCACCTTTTTACCACCTTCACTAATAACTACTTTATCTGCTGAAATCTCATGCAATCCTTTTGAAGACATATAAACCTTGTCGCCCTTGGCAGAAAAAACCAGGTCTCCAGCTGAAGCTCTATTTGATTTGGTTTTTATCTCCACCACGCCGTTTGCCGCTTCGCTACCATAAATTGCCTTTGTAGATGCATCTTTTAAAATAGTCACACTCTCAATATCGCTCGGATTAACATCTGAAAGATTTTTTGCGTCAAGCACTTTACCATCTAAAATATACAAAGGAGCCTTATCAGCGTCTACACCCCTTAATCTTAAAGTGGGTGCTGGGTTGTCTGCTTGTTTGGTAGTGATGCGTATAACCCCATTTTCGGCCCCTTCACCAAATTGCGCAACGGCTGATGCATCTTTTAGTATGTCAATACTCCGGATATCATCAGGACTAACGGCATGCAGATCATAGTCCTGACCTTTACGATCTCCATCCACTATGATCAATGGTTTTTTTTCGGGGTTCGATAAACTGATATGATTTCTAAGTTTTAACGTGGTAGCTTTTCCCGGCTCTTTAGAGGGTAAGGTATCCCTCACAGCCGCAACAGCAGGTTGACTGTTTGTGGCAAATGCGCCGTTTTTTGCGCCTTCTTGTTTACTATGAGCTTTTTCAATCGCCACCTGCTCGTGATATGCTTTAATTTCCTTTCTAAAGCTCAGCAGCAGCACTGCCACTACGGGCAACAAAAACATAAACTTGATCAGCTGTACTTTGGCACTTTTAATGGTGTTCATCATGGTGATACGTTTTTTGAGCGACGAAAAGTTAAAGTGATTTGTAAATGCAAATTGCCTGTTACCCATAACTTTCAGCAGCAAGTACTGGTATTCTTTCCGGTCCAGCCCGCTTTGCAATACTTTATTATCCGCTATAAACTCCAGGTTCTGTTTCACGTTATGGCGTAGCATCCATACAAAAGGGTTGAACCAGTTGAGCATACAAAGCAATTCACACCACATAATATCAATGGTATGTTTTTGCTTTACATGTACGAATTCGTGGCGGATAATTTCCTCAAGGTCTTCGCCTGAATGCATTTCCGTGTTAATAAATATGGCGTTCCCGAAAGAAAAAGGGGTAATGGGTTCATCCAGCTGGTAAATCATTGTATCCTGGCCCGATATCAGTTGCGCTTTGGCCTTCATTTTCCTGAAGGAATAAAACCTGATCAGGAACCTCACCAGTAATACCATGGAGCCCAGTATTAATACAACTACGGCCCAGTCCCAATAAGTAAGCGTTTCAAAAAAATTACGCTCGCCGGGCGACGCAAAACTGATCACGGGTATCCACTGCACCATCTGGTTTTGTTGTAAAGCACGTCTTTCGAGCGATGGCATGATGTCTATTAACGGAATAATAAAGCTCAACGCCGTATATCCTAAAAGATACCAGCGGTTCCAGTTATAAAATGTAAGCCGGCGCAGCAACAGCTGGTAAAAAAGATATACCACTGCCAGGCAAATATTTAATTTAAGAATGTAATCGATCAATAATGGCATAGCTACCTATTTAATTTTGATTGAAAAAGACATTATCCCTACAATTATTTTTTTCCACCTTCGATCATTTTTACAATTTCCTTTAACTCCTGCGCGGAAAGCTTTTTCTGGTCCACGAAGAAATTAACCAGCTCCTTATAGGAGTTACTGAAATAGTCTTTTACCACACTTCCCATGAACTTTTTTTTATATTCCTCCTCAGAAACCAGGGGTTTATACACGTAGGTATTTCCAAAAAGGCGTCCTGATATATACTCCTTCTTTTCGAGATTCTTAATAGTGGATGCTACAGTGGTATACGGACCGGGATTAGGCATATGTTCCATGTAGGCCTTCACATGGCCTTCGCCTACTTTCCAAATGGCTATCATCAACTGTTCTTCCTGGGGTGTAAGCTTTGTCATTTTTACGATTTTAATACTAAACTACGATATTTTCGTAGGGATTCCAAAAAAAATTATCCATGCAGCGAAATGCTGCCGGATTACATCAATGTATTACCTTTATTCGCTTTAAAACCTTTTCGCAGTATGAAGTATTTAATAACATTGGTCATTTCCCTTTCATTGTTTTGTACCGTTTCCGGCCAGGAAACCCCTTTATATCTTAAACAAAAAACACCGCCCCCTTCGGTATTGTTATTAACTGATAGTGTTACCAAATGGAACCTGAAGGCGAAACTGCAAAAAGACAAGCCACTTTTATTAATTTTCTTTAGCCCCGATTGCGATCACTGCAAACATGAAACTGAAGAAATTATAAAAAACATACAAAAGTTCAAAGGCATTCAGATAGTGATGGCCACTACGCAGCCATTTAACGACATGAAAGCTTTTGCGGCCAAGTACAAGCTGGCTAATCATGGTATTACCGTAGGGCGTGATATTGCCTATGTAATGCCGCCTTATTATGAAATGAAGAACCTGCCCTACCTTGCTTTTTACGACAAAAACAAAAAGCTCATTTCAACATTTGAAGGCGGACTGGGTATACCAGGCATTTTAAAGGCATTTGGCAGGTAGAGATCAGAGAATAGCCATGGACTATAAATGATAAATGAACTGTCCGGCTATCGGCCATCGGTTGGTTACTCATAACAAACTACTTTTAGTTTGTCAGCCTGTTTTTCAAAGCGGCGTTTATCCAGCGCTTCGCAGCTTACCACTACATTTAAAGCGTCTGCCTCTCCGTATATATTTGCGAAAGAAGTATCTGCAGCATCATATCCATGGGCGATCTTTATCAAGCCATGTTGCGGTACCATGCGGGTAGCGTCAAACAGGATCCATCTCCCGTCGATATAAGCTTCAAAGCAGGCATGAAAGTCGGGGGGATTGAGCTGGTAGGCGTAGCAGGCAAAGTAACGGGCAGGTATGGAGATTGCCCTGCATAAAGCAATACCCAGGTGGGCAAAGTCGCGGCATACCCCCTCGCGTTGTGTAATGGTTTCGATAGAAGAAGTACTGGCATTGGTACTGCCGCTTACATAATGTACATGCCGGTGTATCCAGTTACTGATGGCCTGCACTTTTGCATAGGTGGTTTTCAAGGCGTTAAATTCTACGTCAGCAAATTTATACAGCTTATCTACCTGGCAGTAGCGACTTGGAAACAAATAAGAAACGGCCTCAGGTGGTATCGTGCTTACCTGCAGTTCTGCCCTTTTAAGGTTTACCGGCTTTAGCTTTAGTTCCGCCATTGCCGTATAGCTTATTTTGAAATAATCTGTTTGAGGTACCTGCACCCGCAAAAATCTTGCTTTCCGCGTCCCCAGTTCAAATGATTCTATTTTCACTTTGGCAGGGGTGGTAATGATTTGTTCATCTGTAATAAGCTGAGACCTGGTTTGGGCAGCCTGGATATTAAAGAAAAAAGTGGTATCGGTTTTAACCTTGTAAGATAATTCGGCCGAAATCTTAAACTTCATACAGAATAGAATTAATAATTAAGCCTCAACAGGCCTCCTATAATATTTTTGTTTAGCACCTAGTTCTTCAAGCACACCAACTTAACCGTAGTGGCAGGATTTATACGATACCCTCGCTGCGTTTATCTCCTGTTTGTTCAAAGGCCTTTTCCATCCAGGCATCCGGCACTTCGTCTAAAGCCTCGTGTAACTTCTGCGCCCATGCTTCTGATACGGGTTTCAACTCGTCGTATTCGTACCGGTTTTCTATGATATTGAACGAATCCTTTTCATAGATCACCACATCTATGGGGAATTCTACATCGTTAGAGCTGACGCGTGTAGAGTCGAAAGACAAAAATCCGGCTTTCAATGCCTGTTTGATAGTAGTTTGTTCATCCAGCACCCGGTTTAAAATGGCTTTTCCCTGGCCGCTGTTGCCAATAATGGCATATTGCGAGCCCATCGCCATTTCTATCCAGTTCCCCTCGCTGTATAGTAAAAAAAGTTTATGTTCCTTGTCTTCCTTCAACTGTCCGCCAACAATAGCATTCAGGTTAAATTTATAGCCGGATGCCGCAAGCTCTGCCTCATCTTCCCTGGCTACTCTTTTAATTTGCTCTCCAAAGGCATTTACGGCCTCAAACAATTTATTATAAGGAATACCATCAGATACCAGTTCCTGGAAATAGGTAATAGCTTTATCCCGTACCGATCGTAAACCACTCGTCATTATAAATAGTGAGCTTTGTCCATCCTCATGTACAGATACTTTTTTCCGGGTGGTAACATTGGTACCTGCCGAAATACGGGTATCTGATATACCTACCAGCCCCTCTTTTAATTTAATACCTAAGCAATAAGTCATAGCCGTATCTTAAAGGGATAAATGTACTGCTTTTTTGAGTGCGCTCTAACATCATCTCCCGTTAATCCCGCGTCCCTTTTACATAAATATAGCCGGCCCTGTTCAAAATCACTCCCTAAGCCGGCCGTGGCATTTTACTGCCTGGTGAATCAGTAATAAAAAAACCTGGCAGGAGCTCCTGCCAGGTAAAATGTAGAGGCGATTATACTTTTTTCAATTTCCACCCTCCCCTCTTGAACAAGATAAAAGAAACAATGGTGATAGCCGTTTCTGCAACAGGTATCGCAATAAACACTCCGGTTGCGCCCAGCTCAAAATGCCGGGCCAGCAAATAAGCCACCGGGATCTGAAACAACCAGAACCCGAAAAAATTCACTTTTGTGGGTGTCCATGTATCTCCGGACCCGTTGAATGCATTAATCATCACCATACCCACGCCATAAAAAACAAAGCCGCTTGCCATAATGTACATTGCATTTTTTGCTATTTTGCGTACGTCGTCTACCTCACTGAAAAAGCCCACCAGCCAATCGCCCAGCAGAAAAAATATCAACGACACGCTTAGCATAAAAATCACGTTATACTTCACGGTTCTCATTACACTCTGCTCTGCTCTTTCAGGCGCGTCAGCGCCCAGGTTTTGCCCTACTAAAGTAGACGCAGCGCCGCTCAAACCCCAGGCCGGCAACATAAAAAACATCATCAGGCGCAGCGCCGTCTGGTACCCTGCACTTCCATCTTCCCCACCGGTAACGGCTACCAGTCTGGCCAGAACGATCCAGCTGCACGATGCAATAACAAACTGGAAGATCCCCGGCGTTGCAATCTTTACCAGCGACCTGATAATGGCTGTGTCAATTTTGAAATGCCTGGCTGCCAAACGCATCAGGCCTCTGCCCCGGAATAAGTGGTAGCACTGATACAATACACCAATGCTCCGGCCGGTTGCGGTTGCAACCGCCGCTCCTGTTAATCCCAGTGCCGGTATGGGGCCAAGCCCGTTAATTAACAAAGGGCAAAGAATTACATTGCAGATATTGGCCACCCACAGGCTTTTCATCGCAATAGCCGCATTACCTGCGCCCCTGAAGATACCATTAATTAAAAACAGCAACATAATAGCAATGCTGCTGCCCATCATTATCTGGGTAAACATTTTGCCATGCTCGGCCGCCTGCTCTGTTGCGCCCATAGCCATCAAAATGTCTTTGGCATATAAAACGCCTACCAGGCTCAGCAGGGTATTTACCCCAAAGGCAACTATTAAAACCTGCGCTGCGCTATGAGCAGCGCCTTCATTATTTTTTTCGCCTATACGCCGGGCTACAATAGCCGTAGCAGCCATACTCATACCAATGGCTACTGAATAAATAACAGTTAATACCGATTCTGTAAGACCCACCGTTTGGATGGCGATGCTGCTTTCTTTTAAGTGGCCTACAAAATACAGGTCTACCAATGCAAAAACAGATTCCATCATCATTTCCAGCATCATAGGGATAGCCAGCATTATAACGGCTTTGCGGATGCTAACAGTTGTATAATCAATTTCCTTTCCCTGCAAAGCTTCTTTTAGCAGTTGCAGGAACAGAGATGCCTTTCCAGCACTCTTTTGTATAGTCGTCATTTGTAAAAATTATGAATGAAAGTAATACCGTATTGAAGCAGTAATTCAATACCGTTTAAAAAAACAATAACAAGACCGGTTGTACTAATGGATGCGTACGAGGATTCCGGCAATGAACACTTTCATGATTCGAAATTTTATGCTGCAAAGATAAGGGCAAACAAAAAGCCGGCAAAATTAACCGGAAAGAAAAACAGGTGGGCACAAAAAAGCTGTCCCGGGATGGGACAGCTTATACATTTTTCTATAGCGTTAAAGCTTATTTAACCTCTTCGTAAGGCACATCAGTTACATCGTCGGCACCCTGTGCATTACCTGCCTGGCCGCCCTGCTGACCCGGATCTGCCTGCGCCTGGGCTCCCGCTTCAGGACCTGCCTGCCCTGATTTGTAAATATCTTCACTGGCGGCAGTCCAAGCGTTATTCAACTCAGCCATTGCAGCATCAATGCCCGCAATATCCTGTTGCTTATGCGCTTCTTTTAATTTTTCTGCTGCGCCTTCAATAACCGCCTTTTTATCAGCCGGTACTTTATCGCCATATTCTTTCAGTTGCTTTTCAGTCTGGAAGATAAGGCTGTCCGCCTGGTTTAATTTATCGATCTTTTCTTTTTCAGCCTTATCGCTCGCCTCGTTGGCTTTAGCTTCGGCTTTCATTTTTTCTACTTCTTCTTTGCTTAAGCCGCTGCCTGCTTCGATATGTATTTTCTGCTCCTTACCGGTTCCTTTATCTTTTGCGGTAACGTGCATGATACCGTTGGCATCAATATCAAACATTACTTCAATTTGGGGAACACCTCTTGGAGCTGGCGGAATACCATCCAGGTTGAACATTCCCAGGCTCTTGTTATCTTTTGCCATCGAACGCTCACCCTGCACTACATGGATCTGTACACCAGGCTGATTATCAGATGCAGTAGAGAACACTTCTGATTTTTTAGTAGGGATAGTGGTATTAGCAGGAATCAGTGTAGTCATCACACCACCCAATGTTTCGATACCTAAAGAAAGCGGTGTAACGTCTAACAACAACACATCTTTTACTTCGCCGGTTAAAACAGCGCCCTGTATGGCCGCTCCTATAGCTACTACTTCGTCAGGATTTACACCTTTATTAGGCTTTTTACCGAAGAACTTCTCTACAATTTCCTGCACTTTGGGAATACGGGTGCTACCACCAACCAGGATCACTTCTTCAATTTCGCTGGCGCTCATGCCTGCATCTTTCAATGCTGCTTCACAAGGTTTCAAACAACGGGTGAACAAATCGTCAGCCAGTTGCTCAAACTTGGCACGGCTTAATTTTTTCACCAGGTGCTTAGGTACACCGTCTACCGCTGTAATGTAGGGCAGGTTAATTTCAGTTTCAGAAGAGCTTGATAATTCTATTTTAGCTTTTTCAGCCGCTTCTTTTAAACGCTGTAAAGCCATAGGATCTTTACGCAGGTCGATAGCCTCATCTGCTTTAAATTCGTCAGCCAGCCAATCCATGATCACTTTATCAAAGTCATCACCACCGAGGTGCGTATCACCATTGGTTGATTTTACCTCAAAAACGCCATCGCCCAATTCCAGTACCGAGATATCAAAGGTACCCCCGCCCAGGTCGAATACAGCAATTTTATGATCCTTACCTCCTTTATCCAATCCATAAGCCAGGGCAGCTGCCGTAGGCTCGTTCACAATACGGCGAACATTCAATCCCGCAATTTCACCTGCTTCCTTAGTTGCCTGACGCTGGGCATCGTTAAAATAGGCAGGAACCGTAATCACCGCCTCAGTTACTTCCTGTCCGAGGTAATCTTCCGCAGTTTTTTTCATTTTCTGCAATGTCATTGCAGATATTTCCTGTGGCGTATATAAACGACCGTCGATATCGATTCTTACTGTATTATTATCGCCTTTAGCTACCTTATAGCTCCAGTGACTGATTTCCTCACCTACCTCATCATACCTGCGCCCCATGAAACGCTTTACTGACATAATTGTATTCTGCGGATTGGTGATAGCCTGACGTTTTGCAGGGTCTCCAACCTTACGCTCACCATTTTTTAAAAAAGCGACCACCGATGGCGTTGTTCTGCGGCCTTCGTCATTTGCAATAACCACCGGTTCGTTACCTTCCATCACTGCAACGCAACTATTGGTAGTTCCAAGATCAATTCCAATAATCTTACCCATAATATATGTTTTTCTTGTTTTTTAGAATTTCTGCCTTTTTACGGCAAAACTTCTTTTTCAATGATTGTGCCGAAGCTTAAAATATGCAAAAATGACAGTTTTCCCTAACAGGAGGCCTGATCAAAAAAGTGACATTTTTTTTGAAAAATGCTGTTGCGTTTAATAATCGTTTAACGTTATAAGATATAATCAGCTGGTTACCGATTTTTAATCCCCTATTTTAAACAAGATTATTTGAAAATGACTTATAATTTTTTACAATTCAGCACCCGAAGCCTGGTTATAGCTGCTTTTGCTGCTGTAGCCCTCGTCTCCTGCAAAAAATCTGACTTAAACGGCAATTATGATGGTCCCCCACCTGCCAGCGTTGGTATCGTTCATGCATCGGCGGGGGTGCCGGCATTAGACGTTGCATTTGATAATAACAGGTTGGGAGTAACTTATTTTAATTATACAGACAGGATTGATTACCTGCCCGTAAGGCCCGGCAACCGTAACTTCAGGATATACGGCGCCTCTACGTCAACAACTACTCCTATTTTTTCCAAAGACCTGAATTTTGAGGCTCCCAAATCGTATACGGTATTCATTACCGATACTGCCTCAAAAATGGATGCTGTTTTAATACGTGATAGCAGCAGGGCGGCAGGTCCCGACTCAGTTCGCGTGCGTTTTGCCAATATGAGCCCGGATGCTCCCGCTTTAGACCTTTACGTAAAAGACAATCCAACACCGGTGGCAACCAATATTACTTACAAAAAGGCCGGGGAATTCTTCAGCTACAAAGCCACTGCCAATATTGTATTTGAAATAAGGGCTACAGGACAGAACACATTACTGGCAACCTGCGAACCATTTAACTTATCTAAAGTAAATTCAAACTATTACACCATCTGGAGCGGAGGTTATGTAAACGGAAACCAGGCGGCGGGCACCCGGATAGCCCTGGATTGGTTCGCCCATTAATGCACGGCCAATTTTTAAATTGATCCGTACCTTTAAAGATAATCAGCCCAGGCCGGCAATGCCGGTGGGCTGATTTTTTAGGATCAGGAACTAAACAGAAGACGTACACAAGGTGAAGGGCCCGCCTATTAAAGGCCCTATTGACATACAAAGTAACATTTTGGATAAGAAGCGGTAAGCTGGTAAAAAAACAGACATTGGCGATAAGCGGGGATGAACTGGAAGATATATTAAAAGGATGCCAAGATAATGCTGAGCATCAAAAAGAGGCGCTTTATAAGGGCTTTTACGGCTACCTGAAAGGCGTAGTGGTTCGTTATGTCAATGATTATCATTTTGCCGAAGAACTGGTGAACGACAGCTTCATAAAGATCTTTAATAATATTTCTTCATTCAATGCACTTGGACAAAGCGGTGATCTTTTGCTTTCTTTTAAGGCATGGATTGCCAAAATTGCATCCCGAACTGCCATTGATTTCCTAAGGAAGAAAAAGATAGACTTTGGGAGGGATGATATAGCAGATATACCGTTCGCACCTATCTCGGAAGCTCAGGTACAAAGAACGGAAGCGAAAGACATACTTAAACTGTTAAACGAGCTTCCTAAAACACAACAGGCGATTTTTAATTTGTACGAAATAGAAGGCTTTTCACACCAGGAAATTTCGGGGCTGCTGGCCATTCCTGAAAATGTAAGCCGTTCCTACCTATCCAGGGCTAAAAACAAACTAAAGGCCTTGTATAGTGAAAATTTTAAAGCATGATCGACTCCAACGACGATATTTTTAACCACATAAAAAGCGTGATGCGAGATCACGAGGAACCTTACGATGAGGGTGCCTGGGAGCGTTTTAAGGCTGCGGGAGCTCCTGCGCCTGCTAAAAAAGGCTCCGTTATCAACATGTGGAAGTGGGCGATAGCCGCTGCTGCAGCGGTTGCTGTAGTATTTTTTGTGGCCCGTATTTTTAATTCGACTAATACCGGCAACCACCCGCAGGTGGAAAACCTGGCTTCATCCGGTGCTGACTCCTCTGCTCCTGTTGCAGTAGCCCCTCCTGAAATAAAAACGGAACCTCCGGTGATTTTACCCGGGAATGTGCCTCAACCGGTTGATCGCTACGCCGGCAATACTCCACTTAATGATAACATTGCCTCCAGACCAGCTGTTACGCCAGGCTCATTATCATCGTCGGTTACAGCTGCAACAACAACACCTGGTATTATCCAAAGACCTCCGTCGGTTATTTCAGCTCCGGCCCAGGTTCATCTATCGCCGCAAATACCCAATCAAACGGCTCAGCAAACTCCGCCGGCTAATGTGGATTTCTGGAAGAATAAAGCAGTACCTAACACTACAACGATAACCAACAATCCGCCACCTTACAAAACCGAGGAAAAGCAGTTGGTGATGAACGCGCCTAAACTTACCGACAAACCCCGTAAAGAGAAGAACAGCAAGTGGCAGCCCAGTCTTTATGTATCACCATTGCTGGGCGATCTCGGTATAGATATGGGCTATGGTGTTGCTTTAGGATACGCAATCAACGATAAGATAAAGATCAGCTCCGGGGTTGCTTACAGTAAACTTTCGGCTTCCCGGAATTACGGGTCAGGCCCTGTAGGAGCAATGATGGCTTCTGCTCCTGTCAATAACCTTGAAGGCTCTAAAGGACCTGCGGGCCCGGGAGGAGCAACGGGTGCTGCAGGTGCCAACGGATCCTCCTTATCACTCGATTCGAAAGGATTATTAACCTCTGCCTATAATGTAGTGGCCGGCCAGCAAACTAATTTGCTTCAACAGGTGGACGGCTCCTTATCTGGCATAGACATTCCGGTTGAGATCAATTACAATATCAGTAAAAAACTATATGCTTCTGCCGGTGTTTCGGGACTTGTTGTAATTAACGACAATAAAAAGTATACTTATGTTGATAATCGTAATGTGAAGGTATCGGTAGAAACCAGCAGAGGCAACCTGAAAGAAGACAAGTCGGTTTTGTTTAGCGAACAGAGTACGACTAACCAGCCTTTGCAGGCTCCAAAAGAAAATATTCCTTTTTTAGGATTTTATAATATATCTGTTGGTTACCGGCAGAAAATTAACGGCAAGAGCGGGGTGGCACTCGAACCCTTCCTGAAAGTTCCCATGAAAAATGTAACCCAGGAAAACCTGAAGTATATGGGAACAGGCATAAGACTAAAATTCGACTTCTAATACCGTTCTTATGATGATCAGACCTGCCCTCAGCCAGCAGGTCTTTTTTTATAAAAAAAGTTAGCAATTATGTAAAATGTATTTTGCTATTTGAGACCACACCCCTAATTTTGCGCCCGGAGAGATGGCAGAGTGGTCGAATGCGGCGGTCTTGAAAACCGTTGACTGTAACAGGTCCGGGGGTTCGAATCCCTCTCTCTCCGCTGAAAAGCGGAGACGTTTAATAAAGCTGAAAGCCTGCAATTCTTTCGAGTTGCAGGCTTTTTCTTTGGAAGCTGGTCACCAATCATCAACGCAACAGAGATCTACTATTTCGAATAAGTTCCGGTTATATAATATTGTTATTCCAGCTTCGGAGATATTAAGAATCTGGTTTCGCAACAGGGCACTGATGCGTTTATGGCTTGCTGCTGCATCCATCCGGAGCCAGGATGCCGAATGAACTTTACATAAATAGAGTACCTATTTATGGTAATACCCAAAGCAAGTAACGGCTTTTTAGTACACGATATTCCCCTTGCTGATCAACGAACGCACCGGCGATATTCTCGATACCGCTTCTGCCGAGCAGCTTGCTTCGATCAAAACCAGATCGGCGGCATCACCCGGCCTGGGCCATTGCTGAACTCCCTTATCGTCAAGGGGCAGCAGGTTTGCCGTTGCAAGCTTTAAACTCCTTGACAACAAAAATTCGGTAGAATAGCCATACAGTTGGGCCATGAGGTTTGCTTTTTGTAATACGCTTCCGCTACCCCAGGTGTTCCAGTGATCAACAATACTGTCGTTGCCGGTAAGCACAGTAACATTGTGCTTGTATAAAACAGGTATGGGCATAATCAGGCTTCCAAAAGGAATAGTAGATACTATACCGATATGGGCCGCGCCGAGCTGCTCTGCAATTTCTTCCTGTTTTAACTTATCCAGTTTCCCCAAAACAAAACAATGGCTTATATAGGTCTTATTCTTTAAAGCTGGATTTTCGTTTACTTTTTTTATGAGGTACTCTACAGTTTTCAATCCCGACTCTCCCGATTCGTGCAAATGAATATCTATTCCTTTGTTATGATCCAGGGCCAGTTGAACAGTAAAATCTATTGTTTTTTCGATGGCGCCATCTATGCTGTAAGGATCTACGCCGCCTATAAAGTCGATATCCATTTGCGCAGCATCCTTTAAATACGGAACTGAATCGGTATAGAAAACGCCATGCTGGGGAAAAGCTACCAGCTCGGCATCAAAACCATTCTTTTTATTCTCCAGCGCTTTTTGCAGGTTTTTCAGCGATTGCAATTTTGAAGTTGGTTCTATATTTACATGGCTCCTTGCAAAAGAAGAGCCTTTCGATTGAAGCAATTCGATCAGCTTCTCGGCATGAGCAGTGGAGGTTGAGAGCATCCCGGGCAAAATTTCCTGTTCCAAAGCAATCATACCCTTTACTCCACCGGTTCTTCGCCTTGCTGCCTGCCAGGGGCCGCCGTAAAACGTTTTATCCAGGTGAATATGCATATCCCTGAACGCCGGAAGCATTAACAATCCGCCGGCATCAATAGCTTTGGTATCAGCCGGCGCACTGGCTGAAATGTTTTTAATGATTCCATTGCTGATGGTTACAGAAAACAAACCGGTTTGGGTATGCACCACCTCATCGCCCTCATAACTGAACCCGGTTTCCAGTCTTACATTTTTTAAAGTATAATCTTTCAGCATAAGATATTCTTCCATGCCCTGCAGGCGCGGGGTTAGAACGCCGCCGGCATTTAACACGCCGGGCACAGCAGCCAGACCTGCAAAGCTCATTCCTGACTTTTTTAAAAAATCTTTACGGGATATACCGGGTTTACGCATGGAAACTTTTGCACAAAGCTAATGAGTAGCACAACCCGCTACGTGTAGAATTTATTCCAACCCTTGAAATATTTATTATTATTGAGCGGGCGGTGATAAATATTTCAAGTATCCGGATAGATTTTGCAACCGAATGCCTGAAAACATATTTTACTTTGTTAACGTAAAAATTACCTCCCGGGCAAAGCTGCCGGGGCCAGGGCATTAAACATTTACTGGTGAAAATATTTTTGTTACTATCATTTATGAGTATGCTCGCCTCCTGTGGCGCGAAAGATCGGCCTCCGCTTTTTACCAATGACACGATTATGCAAGAATACAATATTATAGAACTGGTTAAACAAAACAATATTGATGGCGTAAAAAAAGCACTTGACGGGGGGGCTAACATAAACACCCGTGATACCAACAACCGCAGTTTATTGTTGCTGGCAACGATCAGCAGGTATACAGAAATGGCAACGCTGTTAACTGAAAAAGGAGCAGATGTTAATTTGCAGGATAATATTCGCGACAGCCCTTTTCTTTATGCCGGCGCAAGCGGGCAAACCGAATTGGTTAAACTATTTCTTACCCATGGCGCCCGGTTTGATGTATTCAATCGCTACAATGGTTCGGCATTGATCCCGGCCTGCGAACGCGGACATGTAGAAACGGTCAGGCTTTTGGCAAATACCAAAAACTATCCCATAAATCACGTTAACCGATTGGGCTGGACAGGCCTGATGGAAGCCATTGTGCTGGGAGATGGCAGCGAAAAATACCAGCAGATCGTTCAGATTTTAAAAGATGCCGGAGCCGATATAACTATTCCGGACAGCGATGGAATAACACCATTACAGCATGCTAAAAGCCGCGGTTTTACGGCAATAGTAAAGATCTTATCATCGTTGTAGACCACATACGCCCTCCATAGGGAATAGCTGTATTGTTATAAATATTACAAGTATCAGAATGAAAAGAGCAAAGGCTTCACCAAAGCCTGGAATAATTTTGCTCACAATAAATTTTTATAAAATATGAATGTTATTCAAAAAACGGTGTTATGCCTGATCGTACTTTTTTGCACTATATTATTTATTGGCTGCAGCAAAGACAATGATGAGACACCGCAAACATTAACGCCGGCTGAGGTGCTGGCAAGCGTTTCCTGGGAAACCACCAATGCCAAAAACAATAAAGGACAAAATGTGGTACTTACAGACGCCAATGTAGCCAACTTCGTCGGTTACGCATACTTTAAAGCCGATGGAACATTTACCATGTACAATCTGGATGATTCACCTAAAATGCATGGAGACTGGACTGTTTCTGCTGATGGCAAAACCCGCACCATAGTAGCCCGGGATAACGCAGGAGCCATTTTATTTACCCGCGTAGTTGAAATCACGGTACTTACACAAAAAGAATTCACCTACAGGATTTATCCTAGCGCAAATGACAAAACAGTTTATTTTGACATTGTTCATACACCTACCACACATAAAGAACCTAAATAACTGACAACCAGTTAAGGCATTGATTTTTGCCCTGGCTTAATATTACTGGAATTATTTACAACTAACCGTTGTACAAAAACATGAATGACCGGGAATCGCATTCCACTTCATTCATGTTTTTTTATTAATTTACCCTGAAGACTTTAAAAAGCGGGAAACAGTTGTAATGACAAAACCATCAAGGGAAACCAAATACGTGCCTGTTATAGGCATCCAGGAGTTCAGAAAAGGGCAACTGGCAGGACGGGATGAGCTGCTGTTTAACGAATTAAGAGGAGCAAGGCATATAGACAAACCGCACAAACACGATTTTTTTATTATTATGCTGTTTGAAAAAGCACAGGGGGTTCACACTATCGATTTCCGAAATTACCCGCTTGAAAACCGACAGGTACACCTGTTATTCCCGGGCCAGGTACACCGATGGGATATAGGGCCGCAAACGATTGGCTACCAGTTGATGATTGATCGCATGTTTTTTGAGCACTTTGCTCCTTACTTCCGTTTTTCTTTTAGCAATTACATGAATAATCCTGTAATCTCCCTGTCGGCCAGCAGCTTTAAACTGTTGAAATACGAGTTCAACGCCATAAAGGACGAACTCAGCGCAGCTAATTCTCTCAGGGATATTATCAGTGCAAGAGCCGCGGTAATTGCAGCTATTGTAAGCAAAGAAGCCGAAAGCCTTTTCAATGATTTTAAAGTATATCAATCCAATCCCCGGCTGGCAAAATTTAATATGCTTATTGAACAACATTTCAAAACGGAGAAACTCGTTACTTTTTATGCATCAAAGCTCAACGTATCTGCCAACTACCTGAACATTCTTTGCAAAAAAAATCTCAATATATCTGCAACTCAATTGATTCAGCAAAGGGTTTTGCTGGAAGCCAAACGGCTTCTTCAATCAACGGACCTGTCGATTAAAGAAATCGCTTTTGAGCTTGGATTTGTAGACCATGCCTACTTTTCCAACTTTTTCAAAAGCCATACAGGCGCCACACCCACAGAGTTTAAGGAAAAATAAATACCCCCTTTCGTAACGCGCTCATATACAGCAAATCCGTAATAAAACAGGCAGCTGCTACTGTTGCCGCGCTTATTGGCAATATCACTGCCTTCAAACTTGCATATGAGTTCAAGTTTGGCTAATTTTGCATTCTAATTTTGACGAAAAGTTCAAACGCACTTATTATAATGATCTATTTCTTTCAGAATCCTAAACATATTGTTTATGGCGTTCAAACACAAAAAGAGTTAATTCAGCAAGACATTCAAAAGTTAAACTGGCTCTTCGGCAACGCCCAAAAACTAGAAGACACCTCCCTTAACCATTATTATGTAGGTCCCCGCGCGGCAATGATCACGCCCTGGAGTACCAATGCAGTGGAAATAACCCAGAACATGGGTATCAGCGGGATTATCCGAATCGAGGAGTTTTATCCGGTGCCGGCCGACTTCAACGATTTTGACCCGATGATCTCCCAGAAGTATGCGGCGCTAACGCAGGAAATATATACTATTAATATTACGCCCGAGCCAATACTGGAAATCGATGATATTGATGCTTATAATAAGTCCGAAGGTTTGGCGCTAAGCCCCGAGGAAGTAGATTATTTAAACCAGCTTTCCGTTAAAATTGGCCGCAAACTTACCGACTCTGAGGTATTTGCTTTTTCGCAGGCTAATTCGGAACATTGCCGTCACAAAATATTCAACGGTACGTTTGTTATTGATGGCGAAGAAATGCCTGCATCGCTGTTCAAACTGATCAAAAAAACTTCTGAAACAAATCCTAATGAGATTGTTTCTGCTTATAAAGACAATGTGGCGTTTGTAAAGGGGCCCAAAGTAACGCAGTTTGCACCCAAATCGGCTGACAAACCCGACTATTATGAAGAAAAGGAATTTGAATCAGTTTTATCGTTAAAAGCTGAAACCCATAATTTCCCTACCACCGTTGAGCCTTTTGCGGGAGCTGCAACAGGCTCAGGTGGAGAGATCCGCGACCGCCTGGCGGGCGGCCAGGGAGCTTTGCCTCTGGCTGGTACGGCTATTTATATGACAGCTTATTCCCGTTTACAGGAAGATCGTCCCTGGGAGAAAGCTATGGAAGAGCGCCAGTGGTTGTACCAAACGCCCATGGACATTCTGATCAAAGCGTCTAACGGTGCTTCCGACTTTGGCAATAAGTTCGGCCAGCCTTTGATCACCGGGTCAGTACTGACTTTTGAGCATGAAGAAGACGGCCGCAAGCTGGGTTACGACAAAGTGATCATGCAGGCCGGAGGTATTGGTTATGGCAAACTGAACCAGGCCCAAAAGCATAGCCCTAAAGTGGGCGACAAGATCGTTATCCTGGGCGGTGAAAACTACCGGATCGGGATGGGGGGCGCGGCTGTATCTTCTGCCGATACCGGGGCATTTGGTTCGGGTATTGAGTTAAATGCCATTCAACGCTCTAACCCCGAAATGCAAAAACGCGCAGCCAATGCCATTCGCGGATTAGTAGAATCGGACAACAATCCCATTGTTTCTATTCATGATCATGGCGCAGGCGGACATCTCAACTGCCTGTCTGAGCTGGTAGAAGAACAAGGCGGCCTTATAGACCTGGATAAATTACCGGTGGGCGACCCTACCCTTTCGGCTAAAGAAATTATTGGTAACGAATCGCAGGAAAGAATGGGCCTGGTAATTGGTGAGAAAGATATCGAAATTTTGCAAAAAGTGGCCGACAGGGAACGGGCTCCCATGTATACCGTGGGGGATGTTACCGGAGATCATCGGTTTACTTTCCAATCCAAATCCAAAGGAGAAAAGCCAATGGATTACGCATTGGAAGACTTTTTTGGTTCCTCTCCCAAAACGATCATGAAAGACAAAAAAGTTAACCGCAATTATAAAGGTCTTACATACGATGTTAAAAATGTGCCGGCCTATTTAAAGCAGGTATTACAATTAGAAGCTGTAGCCAGTAAAGACTGGTTAACTAATAAAGTAGACCGCTGTGTGGGTGGCCGGGTTGCCAAACAACAATGTACCGGCCCGTTACAACTACCCCTTAATAATGTTGGCGTAATGGCCCTGGATTATAAATCAACCGAAGGTATTGCAACAACAGTAGGTCACTCTCCGCTGACTGCCCTGGTAGATCCGGCAGCCGGTTCGAGAAACGCAATCGGTGAAGCATTGTCGAATATCGTTTTTGCTCCTATCAAAAACGGGATGAAGGGTGTTTCGTTATCGGCTAACTGGATGTGGGCCTGTAATAATGAAGGTGAAGACGCACGGTTATATGAAGCGGTGAAAGCCTGCTCGGATTTTGCGATTGCCCTGGGCATTAATATTCCTACCGGTAAAGATTCTTTATCGATGAAACAAAAATACCCCGATGGTAATGTGATTGCTCCCGGTACGGTAATTATCTCTGCGGCTGGTAACTGTACAGATATTAATAAAGTAGTAGAGCCGGTATTGCAAAAAGATGCAGGTTCTGTTTACTATATCAATTTAACCAAAGATGCATTGCAGCTGGGCGGTTCTTCTTTTGCACAGATCATCAATAAAATAGGAAATGAAGTAGCTACCATTAAAGATGCTGATTATTTCGTAAAAGCATTTAATACGATCCAGGATGCTGTTAACCAGGGATGGATTGTTGCGGGACATGATATTGGTTCGGGAGGTTTGATCACTACCTTATTAGAAATGTGTTTCGCTGACGTAAACCTGGGCGCCAGCTATGATTTAAGCGGTTTGAATGAGCAAGACACTGTAAAAGCATTGTTTAACGAAAACATTGCGGTAGTGCTGCAGGCTAAAGATGATGAAACCTTTGCTGCACTATTTAGCGCAGCAGGAATTGAAGCTGTTAAGATAGGTACGGTTACCGAAGGCACTTCCGTTACCTTTAAAAACAATGCAGACATATTCACTTTTGATGTGCCTGCTACGCGGGATACCTGGTATAAAACCTCTTTCCTTTTAGACCAGAAACAATCAAAAAACGGAACGGCACAGGAGCGCTACAATAATTATAAGCATCAGCCGCTTCAATACCGGTTCCCCAATCAGTTTAATGGCAGGAAACCTGTGATCGATGCCTCAAAGCCTCGTCCTAAAGCCGCTATCCTCCGCGAAAAAGGCTCTAACTCGGAGCGCGAAATGGCAAATGCAATGTACCTGGCAGGATTTGATGTAAGAGATGTTCATATGACCGATCTTATTACAGGCCGTGAAACACTGGAGGATATACAATTTATTGGCGCTGTAGGCGGCTTCTCTAACTCCGATGTATTAGGTTCCGCCAAAGGTTGGGCAGGCGCCTTCCTGTATAACGAGAAAGCTAAAACGGCATTGGATCAATTCTTTGCCCGTCCTGATACCCTGTCGGTAGGCATTTGTAACGGTTGCCAGTTATTCATGGAATTGGAACTGATCAACCCTGATCACGCAGTGCATGGAAAAATGCTGCATAATAATTCCGGAAAACACGAATCAAACTTTGTTTCGGTAAAAGTGCAGGAAAATAACAGCATTATGCTGAAATCCTTAGCCGGCGCCACATTGGGAGTATGGATCTCCCACGGCGAAGGCAAATTTAATCTTCCTGAAGCAGAAAACCAATACAATATTGTGGCTAAATATGCGTACGATCAATATCCTCATAATCCTAATGGCTCTGATTATAACACGGCTATGATGTGCGACGCCAGTGGCCGTCATCTGGTTACCATGCCGCATATTGAGCGTTCAGTATTCCAATGGAACTGGGCACATTATCCTGCCGGCAGAAGAGACGAGGTAAGCCCATGGATTGAAGCATTTGTAAACGCACGCCAATGGATTGAAGCCCGTAATCAGTAAACAACAACAATATTCTTGAAAACTCTTTCAATATCATGAAAGAGTTTTTTTATATCCATTACAAAGCTAATTTCCCATCCCCTTTCCCCGGTTTAGACAAAACACCCGTCCGGATTTATCATTATGACCCATTTTACTTATTTTATTAAGATAAGCCGGGAAGCTCTACCCATTTATTATCATGGGCTACAGCCTTAAGGCTACCGGGGAGCAGGCTGCAGAACAACCGTTTTGTAAAACAATCGTAATTTTGTGACAAATTTTTTATCCATGAAACAACCTTATTATCTTATCCTGGGAGTAGCCTTTTTATGCAGTGCCTGTGGCAACACCCCGAAAGCAACACAGTCAAACCAGTCTTCATCTGTTATAACAACAACAACATCCATCGCCGGTAAAAAGTGGAAGCTTATAGAATTGAACGGTCAACCGGTAGCTGACCGCATCAATAATAAAGAGCCGTTTATTGAATTTAACGATGCCGGTAAACGCTACACTGCTTCAGGTGGATGTAACGGTTTAGGAGGTACTTATATCGTAACGGATAAAGGCAGGATCTCGTTTAGCCAGGGCGTGTCAACCATGATGGCCTGCGAAAATATGACCGTAGAAAACCAGCTGAAAGAAGTGCTCGGCAAAGCCGATAATTTTACTGTCAACAATAATATGCTTTCTTTAAATAAAGCAAGAATAGCGCCCCTGGCAAGGTTCAAGGCCGCAGATAACAGCAATGCTTTAAACCAGCTGAATGGTACCTGGGAAGTAGATTATATTTCCGGGCCACGCATCGCTTTCGATGGTTTGTACCCTGATAAAAAGCCAACTATTACCTTCAATCTTCCGGATACGGTAGCCACAGGCAACAGCAGTTGCAATAACTTTCGCTCTGTTATCAAAATAGAAGGCAGCAATATTAAATTCGGTTTGCCTGCCAGCACCCGGATGGCTTGCCCCGGGGCAGGAGAAAGCACTTTCTTTAAAACCCTGGAACGTATTAATAAATTCGACATTTCGGGCAATACTTTAAATCTTATATCGGGAGACATTGCGATGATGCGGCTTCAAAGAAAATAATGAAGTAAGCATAAATAAATAGTGTTAAAAAAGCCCGTGGTTTACACCACGGGCTTTTTTAACGGGTTACTTCCCCGGCCCTCTCTATATCATTTAACAAAACTCATTTAACGAATCAACCTATTTGGCTAGCTTATACACTTCTGTTCCTGCCAGTAAGAAACATCCCAGGCCATAATCCTCAAAATCGGGAGTACTTGTATAAGTTACCGGCTGACCATCTTTAGGCTCTTTACCCGTTCCCTGCACATAGCCCAAAAAGCCATTCTTATGCACCGCATCTTTTACCATAGCATTCCAGGCTTTGGCAAGCGAGGGCTGATACCTCTTTTTATCCAGTATGCCTTTTCTTACACCCCAGGCAAAGCCATAGGTAAAGCAGGAGGTACCTGTAATTTCCTTTCCGCCATAATGATTCGGATCATGCAGACTTACTGTCCATAAGCCATCCGGACGCTGTATTTTTATAAGAGCGGCACACATATCTTTAAAATCCTGCAAATACTCTGCATAGTGCGGGTCAGAGTTTGGCAGTTCTTCCAGCACACGCACCAGGGCCATTACCACCCATCCGTTGCCACGGCTCCAGTAGCAGTTTTGGCCATTGGGCTCTTTATAAGGAGGATCAAAATCTTTATCTCTCCACCACAAGTGATCTTCCCGGTTATAAAGCCCCTTATCGCCATGATTATTTTTAGTATAGGCATACATATCATACATCTTATCGAAGTACTTCGTATCGTTATATAAGTTGCCTAATTTGGTAAATACGGGCATGCCCATTTGTATAGCATCAATCCAGCTCCAGTCGTCGTTTTTGTCACCGGCAACTACATTGTCTATGCTGGTTTTAATATCCCTGATCCGTTCTTCTTTTTTATCGATCAGGTAAAGGTCGATATAAGTTTGACCACAGCAATGGTTATCGGCGTTCCTGGTTGCTGTACCACCATTTAATCCCCATTTGTGCTTCTCTCCCCAATCTACCGCATAGTCATAATATTTTTTCTGCGGATCAATGGTGTTTAATGCCAGCAGCCCTTCATAATACACTGCTCTTGTCCATATATTACTGGGTCTTTCTTTATTGGTAATAATACTTTTTCCCGGGTCGGGCCATTTATTCATGAAATACTGGTTGGTAAGACGCAGCGTTTCAAGAACATTTCTCTTCGACGGAAGTTTTTGAGCCATAGCGGCGCCACCCGTCAGGATAATAGCTGTAAAAGCAAGGAACGTTTTAAATCTCATGGCAAATTTTTGTACCGTTATAAGGCCAATATTAAAGCAAATCCCAACAGCAGGCATCCTGTAGCATCCTGTATATGAAAAACAACAGCCGATAAATTAGAATTGTATTAATTACAATTTCGCAATCGATTGCACAGAAATACACCTGAAAGCAGGATGGCTCAGGACAGTGTTAGCAACAGGTGGGGATATATTCGCAGCACCAAGCAAGATAATTGTAACTGAGAGTTGACGCTTGCCTGCTTGTAAACGATTGAGTATTTTATTGTAAATAATTAGAGGGGATTATCAGGTGTACTGTTTTGCAAAAAACGGTGGCGATCTTTTCAACCTAACGGGCTGATGCAGTGAATACTTCTTTTAAACTTTTATTGACCTGTAAATAATAATAAGAACGATGCGCGTATTGTCATTATCGATGCTACTTATTCTCACGCTCATAAGTTGCCGGAAAAAGGAGTGGGATGCTTTTTACGGCAGACCGGACAGCCTGGAATCGCCTATCTATGGCCGCTTGCAGGAAAAGGGTAACTTTAATACATTGCTGAAGCTGATTGACAAAAGCGGCTATAAAGAAACACTGGAATCGGGCGCCGGCTACTGGACCTTTTTTGCGCCTAACGATGCGGCTTTTTCAACCTATTTTACTGACAAAGGCATTAGCGGCATTGATGCCATCGACGAAACAACGGCCAGGGCAATGGTGCAATATATGCTGGTGTATAATGCTTTTGAGCAAGACCGGCTGGATGATTACCAGGCATCTGAAAATAATATAGGGTGGACTCCTAACATTGCTTTCAGGAGAAGAACCGCCTACTACACCGGGTTTTATAAAGATACTTCGGCAAATGGCCCTGTTATAGCAATTGCCGCCAACCGGAACAATATCGCATCTTCACTAACGGGCAACTACATCTCCACCGATTACAATAATAAGTATGTTACTTATTTTACCGATGCGTTCATGGCTTCTTCGGCGCTCACCGCAACAGACTATAATTACTTTTATCCTAACAGCTCATACAGCGGGTTCAACGTTCTTGAAGCGAAAGTGGTAACCGCCAATATCGCCGCAGAGAACGGGGTTATTCATGAGCTCGACAAGGTGATCTCACCGCTTTCAAGCATCGACGAATATATACGAACCCGCCCTGAGTTCAGCAGCTTCAGAGCTATATTGAACAGGCTATATACAAATAATACGGTATCGTTTATTTATAACGCAGACGCTACAAGGCGCTACCAGGTAATATCAGGAAAAAACGACCAGGTATATGTAAAAGTATACTCGCACCTGCTCTCTTATGCTCCTAACAATGAAAACTTCATGAAGTTGGGAGATAATGACGGACAGAAAGATTGCTGGACCATGTTTATTCCCAACAACCAGGCTGTAGATCATTATGTAAAAAATACCTTATGCAGATACTATCCCAACTTTGATGCAATGCCTATAGGCATTATAGTAGACTTTTTAAATGCCCACCTGTTTCCTACGGCAGTTTGGCCATCAAAATTTGCCACCTCAAGAAACAGCTTTGCCGAACCGGCGCGTTTTGATCCCGTTTCTGATATTTTCGATCGTAAAATACTGAGCAATGGAATTGTCTACGGAACGAATAAAGTGTCTGAAGCAGACGTATTCAGCACTGTATTCAGCGAAGCATACCTGAATCCCCGGTACACCTTCATGACCCGGTTGTTTAATACAATTGGCTTGAGACTGCTGATCGCGAAATCGAACGTGCCTGTAAATATCATGTTAATCCCCGATCAGGCATTCCTCGATGCAGGTTTCACCTACAACGTAAATCAAAGCCAGTTTTTGTATAACGGCAGCACGAATGGCGTTCCAGATCGTTTAGAGCGTATTATTCGCAGCTGTGTATTTTTCGGGGAATACAAGAACATGTCGAATAACCTGTCGGGCACCGGTGTTGTAAAGACCGGGGATGCAGATGGCGAAGGCGACTATATACGCTACAACAACAATAAGATCTATACGGCGGGGCTGGAAGATATAGGTTTGGTTGCTAATGTTGACAGTGCAAAAACAGCAAGCAACGGGAAAGTTTATTTTGTAAATCAATTGCTCCGCTATTCGGAAAACGGGATCGGCTTTCATTTGAATAAACTGGGTGCCGCCACCACTTCACCGTTCAATTATTTCTGGCAGTTGCTTTCTAACAACACATTGGCCTACACTCCTACCACAATGCAGATCATAGGCCTCACCGGCTTCAGTACCATTTTTGTACCAACTAACACGGCAATCATGCAGGCTGTTAAGGATGGTTTATTACCAGGAAATGTAACCACCGGCGCGCCTACATTTAATCCAACTACTCCAGCTGATATCGACAGGGTGCGAAAATTCCTGCAATACCACTTTCTTTCTTCGCACACCGCAGTTCCGGATGATGTTGTATTTCCGGGGAGCTTTGAAACAGCTTTGAAAAATGATATAGGAACCGCCCTGAGGTTGCAGATCAATAATTCGGCTAATGCACTTTCAATAGTAGATGCGTTCGGAAGAACAGCTAATGTTATTATAGCGCAGAGTAATAATCTTTCTAACAGAAGCATGATTCACCTGATAGACAATTATTTAAAATACAACGACCAATAAAGAACCCGATACAACATTTGCCATGAGAAGATTCGACATGAAAAATATTTTTGTGCTTTGCGCTACGCTGTTGTTAGTTGTCGTTAGTGGAAGCGCTTTTGCACAGGATGCGATTGTGCTTACCGGTAAAGTAATAGATAAACAGGGTGCTCCTGTTTCGGGTGTATCAGTATCAGAAACTGATAACGAGCAACGTACCGTAAGAGGCACCACCACAGATATAGACGGAAATTTCGCAATCAAGGTGAGCGATGTAAAGCACAGGCTTACTTTTTCGGCTATTGGCTATAAGAGCCGGGAAGATATGGCGATCAATACCCGCCGGATTTTTAATATTACCCTGGAACAGTCCAGCAACGATATGGAGGAGGTTATTGTAGTATCTTCTGCCAGAACCGACAATGGTATGTTGCCGATACCCGAACGCTATAATACGTTGGCCACTTCTAAAATTAACGCCAAAGACCTGGAGGAAATGCAGGCCACTTCTATCGACCAGGCCCTGCAGGGACGTATGGCGGGGGTTGATATTGCAGCCAATTCAGGCGATCCCGGCGCAGGGATGCAAATCCGCATCAGGGGTACATCGTCTATCAATTCCTCTACCACACCCCTGATTGTTGTTGATGGTATGCCTTTTGAAACCGAGATACCTACCGATTTTAATTTTGGTACGGCCGACGACCAGGGATATGCCAACCTGTTGAATATCGCTCCCACAGACATCAAGGATATCACTATTCTAAAGGATGCGGCGGCTACCGCTATCTGGGGATCCAAAGCTGCAAGCGGCGTATTAGTTATTAATACGAAAAGAGGGGTTCGCGGCAAACCTTCCCTTACCTATACTTTTAAAGGAACCATATCTCCCAGGCCCGAAGCCATTCCGATGCTGAGCGGTTCTCAATACACATCGCTGATCCCCGAAGCTTTTATGAATCGAAACGGTATACCGCTTAATACCCAAACAGTAAACGAGTTCAAATTTGATCCTAACGATCCGTATTATTTTTATAACTACAGCCAAAATACCAATTGGATTGATGAAATAACGCAAAATGGCTACGTAATGGATCATAACCTGTCTATGACGGGTGGTGGCGCAAAAGCTAAATATTTTACATCAGTAGGCTATTTAAACCAGGAGGGAGTTACGGTGGGTACATACCTAAAAAGACTGACAGCACGGGTCAACCTGGATTACGACGTTTCCGACAGGATCAACATCCGGACGGACGTTTCTTATGCAACCACGGATAACAACAGAAATTATTTAGAAACAGGAAGCAATAATTTAAGAAGCGTTGCCTATAAAAAGATGCCCAATATGAGCATTTATGAATATGATGAGTACGGCAATCTTACGCCCAACTATTTTTCTCCTTTCTCTAATATCCAAGGTTCCTATAGCAGTACTTATAACCCAATGGCAATGGCTAATACTGCGATCAATAAAGTTTTGCAGGAGAGAATTATTCCGAAGTTCTTTATGCGTTACTCCATCATTCCACGCACATTGGTAGCTACCGTAGACGTTCAGTTTGATATGAGCAGCACCAAAAGCAAAAGCTTCTTGCCGCAAACTGCTACCGGCCTACCCTGGACCAACACCAACGTCAACCTGGCCTACGATGGAGACAATGACAATTTCAATGTACAAACCAAATCATCGCTGGTATGGACACCACAATTTGAAAATAAGAACCATAACTTTACAGGACTGGTTAATATGATGACCTACGACGGAACCAGCGTATCTTACCAGGCACGCACCTCTAACACACCATCGTCAGAATTACAGGATCCCTCTATTCCATCCCGCGTTAACGGTGCCAGCTCCAACCTGTCGGCACGCACCAATAAAACGGCCAATGCCAACGTTTTGGTAAATGGCGTATACGCCTTTATGGATCGGTACATTATAAATGCTGGTTTAAGAGGTGATGTAACCTCAAGGCTCGCCAGATTTGAACGCTATGGCCTGTTCCCCACCTTATCAGCCAGGTGGAGAGTGTCTGGCGAAAAATTTCTGGAAAATGTAAAGCAGATCGACGATTTAAGTTTCAGGCTCAGCTACGGACGCAGCGGTAATGCGCCTAAGTCAGACTACACCTTTTATAATGTTTATGAAACCTTCGACTGGGATTTTATGGGAGAATCAGGTGTTTATCCTGCCAACATGGAACTCAGAAAGCTAAAATGGGAAACTGTAGTGGGTACCAACCTGGGACTTAGCCTGGCTATGTTTAAAAACAGGATCAACCTCGACCTGGAAGTTTATCGCAATCGCACCATCGATCTTTTCTTCAACGGCCTTCAGATATCTTCCATAAACGGATATAATGCTGTAAACATGAATGTGGGCACAATGGATAACCAGGGCTGGGAACTTAATTTAAATACCAAACCCTACGTAAGTAAAACCTGGCAGGTAGATTTCAATTTTAACATCTCCTCCGCCCAGAATATGATCCGCGAGATATCGGAGTATTATCCGTTAGAAAAAGGTAACAGTGCCGCTAACGGGCAATACATTACTTACATGCAGGTTAATAACCCTTTTGGTTCCTTCTATGGCTACAGGTACCTGGGTGTTTACAAGGATAAAGACGCTACATTGGCCCGCGATGCTGCCGGTAACGTTATTGTACGACCTAATGGCGAGCAGGTTTACATGCGCTTCAACTACCCTATTGTGGATTATATATTCCAGCCGGGCGACGCTATGTACGAAGACGTTAATAAAGACGGTACTATCGACTACCGTGATATCGTTTACCTGGGCAATAGTAACCCCAAAGTATTTGGCGGTTTTGGCATTAATGTAGGTTATAAAAATAAACTGCGTTTATCTACCTTCTTCAATTTCCGTACCGGTTACGAGATTATTAACGGAACAGAAATGGCCACCACCAACATGTTCAGCTACGACAATCAAAGCACTGCAGTGCAAAGAAGATGGCGCAAAGAGGGCGATGTTACAGATATTCCGCGTGCCTTATATCAGGCCGGCTATAACTGGCTGGGATCTTCACGATATGTGGAAGATGGATCATTTTTAAGGTTCAGAACCGTAACGCTTCGTTACAATTTCGACAAAACAGTTCTCACCAAAATAGGATTAAAAAACTTAAGCGCCTATATAACGGGTGAAAACCTGATGACGCTTACAAAATATACCGGCCAGGATCCGGAAGTATCCATGCGGGGTTCGGATCCTTTCAGGGTGGCAACGGATAATTCGATGACTCCTCCGGTAAAAATGTTCACGCTTGGTTTAACGGCTTCATTTTAATGTATTAACACTACGAAAAGGCGAAATGATGAAAACTTCAGTATATCGGTTTATTTTAAGTGCATTTTTTATAGCAGGATTCTTATCCTGCGCCAAAAAATTCGACCTGGTTCCCCCTGACGGGATTATCAGGGAAAACTACTGGCAAACCAAAGAGCAGGTGCATGCTGCGGTAATAGGCTGTTATGCATCGCTAATGGAAGGCGGAACCAGCGCAACCGCGAGGGGGCCTGCCGAAACCTTTTTCATTTGGGGAGAAATAAGAGCCGATATGGTTACGCCATCACTTGGTACGCGTGCAGAAGAAAATGAAATCATCAATATCAGCACTCAGCAAAATAACACGATCGTAGACTGGAGACCTGTTTACAATATCATTAATTACTGCAACACGGTAATTGATTTTGCTCCTTCTGTTTTACAAAAGGATCAGACTTTTACACAGGAAATGCTGAATGGCTACATTGCAGAAGCCAAAACGTTGAGAGCCCTAATGTATTTTTACCTGGTAAGAAGTTTTGGAGATGTTCCGTTAAAGCTGAAATCCACTTCCAGCGATGAAGACATCGTTCAACTGGCTAAAAGTACACAACAGGAAGTACTGGCACAAATCGTAAAAGACCTTGCAGAAGCAGAACCCAATGCGGTACTCACCTATGGAGATATACGCGACAAAGGCCGCATTACCCGCTATACTGTTAATACTATCCAGGCCGATGTAGCACTATGGATGGAGAACTACCCTGCCGCGGTTACCGCCTGCGATAAGGTGATCAGCTCCCGAAGGTTTGGCCTTATTGCTCCAAGTTCCGCATGGTATAATATTTTATACAGAACCGGCAACTCAAATGAAAGCATCTTTGAAATACAGTTTAACCAGCAAAAACTGAATCCTTTCTATGCCATGCATGCCATACCATCCAGCCGAAGGTATATTGCGGCCAACAGGGTAATGGATCAGATATTTACCACGGAGTTGAATTTGCTTTCAGGAACGCCGGATATCCGTTCTGCCGGAGCTTCGGTAAGAGCTGAAGACAATGCAATATGGAAATATATCGGAACTAATAGTGAAGATATGATTGCCCAGGCCGATTCATATACCCATTGGTTCTTTTACCGTTATGCAGATATACTGCTGATGAAAGCAGAAGCGCTGGCGCAAATGGATGGCAGAGGCGCTGAAGCGCTTGAATTAGTTAACCAGGTGCGCAACAGGGCCCTTGCTCCGGAAGCCACCAATAACAATCCTGATGTAACTAATAAAGAAGAGCTTTCGCTATATATATTACAGGAGCGGGCCAGGGAATTTGCATTTGAAGGCAAACGCTGGTATGATGTACTACGTTATGTAAAGAAAAACAATTATTCCAACATAGCCTACTTACAGGAGATGGTTGCGGGTATTGTGCCAGCCAGCTCTGTAAGAACCGCTCAGGCTAAAATGCTCGATCATAACAGCCACTATTTCCCTATATATTTTTACGAACTGCAAACCAACAAACATTTAGTTCAAAATCCATTTTATAAACAATAAAATTAACGAGGATGAAAAAGTTTGCCTACTTACTTATGGTAACGCTTGCAACAGCTTCAGGCCTGTTCTTCAACAGCTGTCAGAAAACACAGTTACAGGAAGCCACCTCCAACGACCCCAATATACTGCAGTACCTGCAGAATGATTCGCTGGCACGTTTTTCAAAACTGGTTACATTGATTGATAAGGCAGGTTACAGCACTGCATTCAACACTTACGGCACTTATACTTTTTTTGCGCCTACCAACGAGGCAGTAGACAAGTATATGCGTGAAAAAAATATAGCTTCCGTCGAGTCATTCACCAAAGAGCAGCTGCAGGACATTCTGAAGTTTCACCTGCTTGGAGAAAAGGTTTACACCTACAATTTCAATGATGGCAAACTCCCTTCTATCACCGATTACGGCCAGTATTTGATCACAAGCGTAACCAATGTAAATGGAGTATCGTCTTATATCGTAAACCGCCAGGGTAAAGTACTGCAACAAAATATCGAACTGGGAAACGGCATTATACATGTTATAGACAATGTATTGGAGCCAACTGAATTAACCCTAGCCAAGCTACTGGAGCAGGATCCTGAATATTCCATATTTACTGAAGCGCTGAAAGCTACAGGACTTTTTAATAAACTGAACACGCAGGCGGTGGCCAATGGGGATACACTATGGTACACTGTTATCGCAGAAAAAAATAAGACCTACCTCGATTCGGGTATCGTTGACTTTGCAGCACTTAAAACAAAATACTCCAAATCAGGCAACCCAACTTCTCCAACAGATGGATTATACCTGTATATGGCCTATCATATCTTACCGGATATTAAGTTCCTGGCAGATATTGTAACAGCTACTTCTCATGAAACATTAGCTCCGCTTGAGGTTTTAACCAATAAGTTTATCAACAACAAGGTGCTGATTAATGACGATAGTTACACCACTATCAACGGCCTGGTACATGAACCGGGCGTAGAACTGGATATAGCCACCAGCGACAGAAGCGCTATCAACGGTGTGCTCCATCATGCCATGGGCGGCATCGCTATTAAGGAAAGAAAGCCGTTTGCAGTTTACTGGGACCTTTGCGCAACACAACCAGAGCTAACAAGACTTAGTGCTATCTATGGCAAAAAAACCTACTTATTTGATTATGGGGATGGCAATACTTTCAAGGATTTAAAATGGGAAAAAAGCTGTCTGAAATACCGGGTAGCATCCGGCGGCTATTTGAAAGACTACTGGCAAATGGGCATGGGCCGCTCTTCCAGTAATACCGAAAACACGGGTACCTGCTCGGGTAACAACTGGATAGAATTTACCACCCCGTTATTAGTAAAAGGTAAATATAAAGTATGGTTCTGTTACTACACTCAAAACAGCACCGTGAGCGCCGTTCAGGCATCCTTTAACGGAACACCTCTTACCAGTGCCCTGATCGAATTCCACAAAAAGATATCCTCCGTACAACCTAAAGACGAAGCCAACCTGGCAGCCCTTGGCTGGAAATGGTGGGCTGGCACGTCTCCTTCAGGTTCTACGGTGGGCCGTATGCTAGGTATCGCCGATGTTACTTCTACCGGCCGCCACAAAATCAAATTTGAACTACTATCCGGCCAGAATGCCGACTGTAATTTTGATATGGTACATTTCATACCTATTGACTGGCCAAGTCAGACCAGTCCGCGTTTTGATCCGGATGGTAAAATTGTTTACTAGGCCTTAATACGCACAGGTGATTACAAAAGCGGTTTCAATAAACCCCGAACCGCTTATAACTCTTTTGCTCAGGCAGCATAATAACGCCGAATATTAAAACAAATTAGATGAAAAGATTTTCGTTTCTGGTAGCTGGTTTAATTTTTCTTGTAACGATGGAGGCCTGTAAAAAATGGGAAGACCATATTGCGCTTCCCGAACAGCAGCTATCTGAAACCTTGATGGAGCATATTAAAAAAGATCCCCAGTTAAGCAGCTTTGCCCGCTATGTGGAACAAACCGGGCTCGACAGCCTGCTGGGATCTTCCAAAAACATTACTGTTTTTGCACCTGCTAACGACGCGCTGGCCTCCCTCCCTGGTTCAATAACGTCCGATCCTGCGCAATTAAAAGCATTGCTGAAAAACCATATATCAACCAATGCCTACTTCACGCGCAATGCTGTAGACTCACTTAGGGTTCCTTTATTAAATGGTAAAAAGGTGTTTTTCATAGCTAAGAAATTTGATGACGCCAATATTACTGAAAGTGATATTTATGTGCGCAATGGCGTACTTCATAAAATTGATAAAGCTATTGTACCGCTGCAAAGCGTATGGGAATACATATTGTACACCAAAAGCAGTTTCCTTCAAAACAATTATATATCCACGCTTAATTATATCGGCCAGGACCCCAACCTGGCAGAGTTAGATAGTATCAATCCGGCTACGGGAGAGCCGGTATATAAACCGGGTACAGGTATTGTTAACATCAATACTTTTAAAACAAAGGTATTAGATGTAGCAAATGAAGACAGCCTCTTCACCTATATACTGCTCACCGATGACGCATTTAATGCAGAAAAAGCCAGATTGCAACCTTATTTTAACGGAGCCAATGCCGACACCGCAAACAGCAATGCTTCGTGGGTTACCGTAAAAGATTTTGCGATAAGAGGTTTATACACGGAAGCTCATTTGCCGGCTGTGCTCGAATCCAAGTTTGGTGTAAAGATCGCTATGAACCGTTCTTCCATTGTTTCGGTAAAAAAGTTAAGCAACGGCATTGCTTATATAATGAATGCCTCTGGTATTTCCGTACAAGAAAAAATCCCGGTGGTTTATATTGAAGGAGAAACTCCATATAGTTTTTCGGTGCCTTCTTCTGCTACTATTTTTTACAGGGAACGAATGAATCCGCTTACCGGAACCGCTTTCAAAGATATATACCTGAACATGGGTAGCAGCGGCGCCAACAGGTACGTATCCTATTATACCAACCAGCTTTATACCACCAAATACAAGGTATACCTGATGTCGCTTAACGATAAAGTAGTTTCACCGCAGGCAGATGGCACTTACGGTACAGACTCTACCCTGAACCACACCGTCAGGATATTCAACAGGCAGGCAGATACGCTGGCGCTACGATTTGAAAATTCCGTTAATGTAACGGCCAATACTTACACTGAGTTTTACCTGGGCGAATTTACCAATGATGAATATAATTGGTTATTATCCTACCCTGCAAGCAGTCCCAGCGGAGTGGCCTATACACTAAATCCTGCTACCAGATATATAAGAGTAGCAGCTCCTGCCACGGCAACCGGCCGGCCATTTAATTTAACGATGAATTACTTAAAATTTGAACCGGTGTTTTAAAGGAACCTGGTAGGTTAATATTTACGACTATTATCACTTATAACAGATTATGCGAAGATTATTTAATATAGTGAAGATCCTGCCGGCAATGTGTTTCCCGGTTTTATGTACTATGGCTTACGCGCAGGACCCAACACCGCAACATGTTTCAGCAACTGCTGTTACAACGACCAATCCTGTATCCGGATTAGTAAGAGATGCTGCTACGGGCAAGCCCATAATAGGCGCCAACATTACCTACAAAGAGTTTGCAGCAGCCATAAGCGACACTTCCGGCGGGTTTACTATCGACGCGCCCTGGAGCGACATTACTTTATTGGTTACTGCCGACGGTTACCAGGCTAAGGAGATCGCATTAAAAGGAAACAAAAACCTGGTTATAGAATTACAGAAGACAGGGTTTCAGTCTTTTTACGACAATATCACCCTTCCGTCCGGAACTATGCTGCGCAGTAAAATTGTTAATGCAGCTACTTCCATTAAAACTGATGGTGCATGGGCCAATGCACCCGAAACACCGGATGCCTATTTGCAGGGACGTGTAGCCGGACTACAATCTATTCGCAGATCCGGAACACCTGGTATTGGTGCCGATCTTTTTTTAAGAGGATACAGTTCGCTCTTTGCTTCCAACCAGCCCATGATCATTGTAGATGGTGTGTATTACGACAACGGAGCTTATGGCGCTTCATTGGTATCGGGATACTACAATAACCCTCTTTCTTTTATTGATCTGAAAGACATTGACGATATTACAGTATTAAAAGACGGATCCTCCTTATACGGGGCCAAAGCGGCCAATGGCGTGATCATCATTACAACAGCAAGGGCGCATGAGGAAGCCACCAAAATCGATGCGGCAGTGTATGGAGGCATTTCTTTTGCTCCTTCAGCCATTCCGGTGATGGGAGCCGGCAATTACAGAAGCTATCTGTCAGAGCTGCTACAATCCAAAGGCCTATCTGCATCCGAAGTTCAGCAGCTGCCTTACATGAATGATGACATTAATAATCCTGAATATTACCGGTACCACGCTAATACCAACTGGCAGAACCAGCTTTTCAGTCAGCGATATACCCAAAACGCTTATCTGAAAATTACAGGCGGCGATAACATTGCCAGGTATGGACTGTCTATAGGCTATTTAAATAGCAAATCGCCTTTAGAAGAAACGGGTCTCAACCGATATAATATGAGGTTCAATGCCGACCTGAACCTGAGCAAAAGATTAACCGCTTCAGCTAATATCGGCTATTTCAGAAGCAGTTCAGACTTAAAAAACCTGGGCATCAATCCAACTACCAACCCTATTTATACATCATTAGTTAAAGCGCCTTTTTTACCTGTTCATGTAATTGCCGACAATGGCCTGGAGTCCCCGTTATTGGCAGACAGAGATACTTTGGGCTTTAGCAATCCCGCTGCGATCATTCAAAATATGACCAGCAATAATACCAGTTACCGTTTTGCAGGAGGTGTAACATTCAATTACCAGTTATCCAACAGTCTCACACTGGGAACAACCATCGCTATCACCAGCCAAAAAAACAGGGAGAACTTCTTTATTCCTGAAAGAGGAATAGCGCCAGACACTTTATTTAACGGTACGCTGGCACGTAACAGATCGGGAGCCCAGGTAATTAAGGCTTTCAACACTTTTAACGACACTAGGATCAGTTACTACAAAGCTTTTAATAAACGCAATCAGCTCAATATTAAAGCAGGAGTACGCTATAATAAAACCAACGGAGAACAGGATTACGGGCTGGGATTCAATTCGGCTACCGACCAACTCACCGGTGTGGGTTACGGTTTAAATACGCTCCGGCAGATAGGCGGCAGTCTGGGATCGGCTACCTGGTTGAATATGTATGTAAATGCCGATTACAATATGGCCGACAAATATTTTATTACCGTTGCCAATGCCCTGGATGCATCGTCCCGCTTTGGTCATAAAATTGAAGATGCAGGAATTGAAATCGGCGGGCGCCGGTTTGGTATATTTCCATCTGCAGGCGCTGCCTGGTTAATTTCATCAGAAAGATTTATGGCGGCGGCCCCGGCCATCAGTCTTGCGAAACTACGAGTATCCTACGGCATAACCGGAAACGACGATATCGGTAATTACACCGCACGCAGTTATTATGTTTCGCAAAACCTGTTAGGTGTGGCAGGCCTGGTACGTGGTGGCATTGCAGACGAAAGGCTGCAGTGGGAGCAGGTATCCAAGCTAAACCTGGGGTTGGACCTCGCATTATTTAATGAGCGCTTACAAATAACCGCCGATGTATACAGCAATAAGACCAGCAATATGATCGTATACGAGCCGGGGCCGGCGATTACCGGGCAGGAATACATTATAAAGAATAGTGGCGCCATGAAAACCAATTGCTGGGAAACTGCCATCACCGGCTTACTGATCAATCAAAACAAGTTGAAATGGCAACTGGGCTTCAATATTGCTGCTTACCAAACAAGTGTTACAGAACTACCGGCAGGCAGTTTTATTACCAGCTATGCAGGCGGCAATACCATTACCAGCATAGGTAATGCGCCCAATGTTTTTTATGGATACAAAACAAATGGGATTTTCATATCTGACGCCGCGGCCGCTGCAAGCGGTTTGAGCACCAGAAATGCAAACGGATCTGCTACTTCTTTTCGTGGTGGCGATGTAATCTTCAGCGATAATGGAGACAAGATCATTGACGAAAAGGATATGCAGGTCATAGGCAACCCCAATCCCGATTTCTTTGGTAGCATCAATACCAGGTTGATGTACGGAAACTGGACGATTGATGCATTAGCTACTTTTAGTGTGGGAGGCGATGCTTATAATTATGCGCGCAGGGAACTGGAGTCTCAAAGTGGCTATGCCAACCAAACTGAAGCCGTGATTCGCCGCTGGAGAACTGATGGTCAGCAAACTGATATCCCTAAAGCAAGCTGGGGTGACCCGATGGGCAACAGCAGGTTCTCCGACAGGTGGATAGAAGATGCCTCTTATCTGAGATTAAAAACAGTTTCCCTTTCTTACAAAGTACCTGTAAAGCCAACAGCCTTAAAGTATATACATATTTATGCAACGGGCAACAACCTGGTAACCTTTTCAAAGTACCTGGGATATGATCCGGAATTCAGCGCAGCCTCGGGTATTTACGGTCAAGGTGTTGATACATTTCTGGAGCCTCAATACAAATACGTGCAGCTGGGTGTAAGATTTGGTTTGTAAGCATATTATAACAGAACAAAAAAACAAACGATGAAAAAATATAGCTATATACAGTTATTAACGGCTTTTGCTCTTTGTCTGACATCATTGGCGTCATGCAAAAAGCTGATAGATGTGGATGCGCCGGGAGTACTGGAGGAAAAAAATATGTATCGTAATGTATACGATGCTGACGCTGCTATCATTGGCTTGTACGGGCGTTTTCTGAAACTGGCAGAAAGCTATGTGGTGCTAAATGAGCTGAGAGCTGATTTACTGACAACCACGGTAAATGCGAATGACAACCTAAATCAGCTGAATAAACACGATGTTAAAGCAGGCAACCCGTATGCAAATCCGAGCACCTATTATGATGTTATTCTGAATTGTAACGATCTGCTGTATCACTTCACGCAGATGCTGGCAAACAAGACCCTGAACCAGACTCAATACAATATGCGTTATGCCGATGTTGCGTCTTTAAGGGCATGGGTATACCTGCAACTGGGCATTCATTTTGGTAATGTACCGTACATTTCCGATCATATTCCTTCTGTTAGCTCACTGGAAACTTTAATGCAATCAAATGCAGCTCAACCGGTTTCTTTTAACGTGCTTTTAGATTCATTGATCAGCGTTCAGGAATCCCTGGCTTATATGGATCCTTATGCCACAGGAACCGACCTTGTAACTACCGTTGACGGATACAGCACCGCTAAATTCTTCATTAATAAAAAGGTAATGTTAGGCGAATTGTACCTGTGGAGGGGAAAAGGTGGAGATTATAATAAAGCCGCTACGGCGTTAAAGCAGGTAATGGAAACCGGCGGAACCGGGGATTTCTTTACCTATCGCCTTACAGGGGCATCTAAAGGCGATAACAATGATTTAGCCGTAGGATACATCAGGTACAATGAAATGGATGAACGCTCTCTGATCAACAATAACAGCCAGGGCTGGCGCTCCATATTTGCCCGTGCAGAAGATCGTCTCTTCGGGTATGAATGGATCTGGTACCTGCCTTACAACACGCTGTTTCAACCTATCAATCCTTTCACAAAGCTATTCACTACCAACTTCCTGCTCAAGCCATCACAACAAGCGATAGACAACTGGAATGCACAGGTTCAAAAAAATAATTTCCCTTATGATGCACGTGGTCCGAAGTTCAGCTATATAATGATAGGTAATGAACCACAGGTAGCCAAATACGGCTATAACCCCAATACCGAAAAATGGTTCCTGTACCGTGCTGCAGCCTTACACCTTGCTTTTGCTGAAGCGGCCAACAGAGACGGGCATCACGCTATTGCCAACGCATTGGTAAACCAGGGTATTCAACCTACACTGGGCAACAGGATTACAGACGAAGGCAGCCCCTATTTATTTGACGCACGCAAGAGCGATAATCCGCAAATAGCGGCAGACTGGTATTTAAACAACGGGCTGAGGGGACGTGCCAACCTGTACACAGTTCCTATCACAAGCGACAGTACTATTGCTATTGAAAACATGATCGTAAATGAAGCTGGACTGGAACTTGCATTTGAAGGGCGTCGTTGGTCGGACCTGTTGAGAATTGCTTTACGCAGAAATGACCCGGCTTTCCTTGCCGATAAGATCTACGAAAAATTAAGAAAACAAAATGATCCTTCGGCAGCAACGGTAAGAGCTAAACTCTTAAATAAAGAAAATTGGTACCTGCCTTTTAAATGGCAATGATATAAACCTTAAAACAGGTGATAACCCAACAATCCAAACTAACTGCTGAGAAAACAGGTTACTTTTTAAACCCGAGAAAGCGAACCAATCATTCGCTCAAAACAAAGAATATTATGAAGTATCGCGGCATCCTTCTTTTAGCAGTTATATTATTCGCCAATACCGTGCATGCGCAAAAAACAGCTGGTATTAACCGGCAGAACCTGGTAGAACGTCATACTGTACGTATCAACAAAGCTGACACGCTGGCTTCCCTTTCAGTTGGTAATGGATCCTTTGCATTTACAGTAGATATAACAGGCCTGCAATCGTTTCCTGATGCGTATGCCAATGGTGTTCCTCTGGGAACCCAGAGCGCCTGGGGATGGCATGCTTTTCCCAATATTTATCATTATAAGCAGGAAGACGCTTTAAAAACCTACCACCTGAACGGCCGTGACATAACCTACGCAGTGCAGAACAACCAGGGACCGGAGCTGAGCAAAAAAACGGCTGACTACTTCCGGATCAATGAACATAGATTACACCTCGCCAATATCGGTTTCGATATTACCAAGAAGGACGGTTCACTGGCAACATTGGCTGATATAAAAAACATACAGCAGTCACTGAATATGTGGAATGGAAGTATCAGCAGCTCCTTTTCAATTGAAGGCATTCCCGTTCAGGTTATTACCTATGGGCACCATAGCAAAGACGCTATTGCCGTAAAGGTAAATTCTCCTTTGATGCAGAAAGGTCGTATGGCTATAAGAATAAGACTGCCCTACCCTAGTGGCGATTGGGGCGACAGGGGCAATCATTGGGAGCATACAGGGAAGCATCGATCTTCCGTGATCAATAGTACGGCTAATACCGCAACAATTAAACACGTATTAGATACGACGTCCTATTACATACAGTCTCAGTGGACGGGTAAGGCAAGTTTTAAAGAAAAACAAGCACATTACTTCACCCTCACGCCGGTTAATACTACTAGTTTTGAATACAGCTGTTTGTTCGCTCCTCAGGCGCAGCCCATTCTGCCCTCCTTCCTTGCCACCCGGCAAAGCAGCATCCAGGGCTGGCAGCAATTCTGGAAAAGCGGCGGAGCTATCGACTTTTCAGGCAGCATTGATAAAAGGGCTTTTGAGTTAGAACGCCGGATTATCCTCTCTCAATATTTAACCCGTATTCAATGTGCTGACGATTACCCGCCTCAGGAAACAGGTCTTACCTATAATAGCTGGTATGGCAAGCCCCACCTGGAGATGCATTGGTGGCATGGTGTTCATTTTGCTTTATGGGGCCGCCCGGAGCTGATGCAAAAAAGCATAGACTGGTATTTTAAAGTGCAGGATATCGCAAAAGGCATTGCAAAGAGACAAGGTTACGAAGGTATCCGCTGGCAGAAGATGACGGATAATAAAGGCCGTGAAGTTCCCTCATCCATTGGTGCATTCCTGATCTGGCAACAACCCCATTTTATTTACTTTACAGAACTGTTATACCGGGCTCAAAAAGATAAATCAGTATTGAACAAATACAAAGACCTGGTGTTCGGCACAGCAGACTTTATGGCATCTTTTGCACGTTTCGATTCGGCAAAGCAGAAATATGTGCTAGGCAAGGGATTAATACCGGCACAGGAGCGCTTTAAAGCGGAGGAAACCTTTAACCCTACCTACGAGTTGGTATACTGGCATTGGGCATTAAATATTGCACAGCAATGGCGTGAACGCCTGGGACTACCCCGAAACCCCAAATGGGATGATGTTGTGCAAAGATTATCTCCGCTGCCGGTGCAAGGGAACAAGTATCTGTTCACAGAAAATGGCACAGACTCTTATACGAATCCTGAATATAAGACCGATCACCCATCTGTGTTTGGAGCATTGGGTATGATGCCTCAAACGCCTATGCTGGACACGGCTTTAATGCAAAATACCTTTAACTGGATCTGGAGCAACTGGAGCTGGCAGGAAACCTGGGGCTGGGACTTCCCCATGACTGCGATGACCGCTACAAGACTGGGCGATCCTGAAAAAGCCATACAGGCCTTATTAATGAATATACAAACCAATACTTACCTGCCTAATGGCCATAACTACCAGGAAGGACGATTAACCATATACTTACCCGGTAACGGAGGATTATTGACTGCTATTGCCATGATGTGTGCGGGTTATGATCAGTCAAAAGGTACGTTACCTGGAATTCCTAAAGATGGCAAATGGAAAGTAAAATTTGAAGGACTTCAAAAAATGCCATAGTATTTTATTAATTCAATATCAGCTTATTCCCTGTTTATCGGAGCGATCGATCAGGATGGCGCAGGATGCAGCTTTAAATATTAACTCTACCTTAGATTTGACAATGCCATTTTGATTGCCTGCTGTTTGCAGCAATTAATTACGAAATAATCAGGTTCATATGAAAACAATTCCAATCATGGTGCTGCTGCTGTGCGCCGCCGTCATTGCAACAGCACAATCAGCACAAATCAAGGGTACAGTCACCGATGATAAAAATGCGGCTGTAGGCGGCGCTAATGTAACACTGAATACAGGGGGCAGCACCACCACAGATGCAAGGGGAAACTTTTCTTTAATCACCAACGACCTGTCCTCTGCTGAATTAACCGTTACGCATGTTAACTATCAAGCAAAAACCATTAAAGCTACAGCTGATGCAATGATAATTATATTGACATCAACGCAGCAACAGATGAGCGAAGTGGTAGTTATTGGTTATGGTACACAAAAAAAGCGGAATGTAACCGGCGCGGTAAGCACGTTGAATGCCAATTTTGAAGAGCGGCCGGTACAACGTGTTGACCAGGCCTTAGTAGGGCAGTTATCTGGCGTAAGGGTACGACAAACAACGGGTGCTTTAGGCAAAGGACTGAGTGTGCAAGTAAGAGGAACCAGCTCCATCTCAGCGGGTAATGAACCCTTATATGTAATCGATGGCTTCCCGTTAACACCCGCGGCCCCCAACGCATCAGGCAACTATGCAAACGGCAACCCACTCGACAATATAAACCCTAATGACATTGAATCGATCCAGGTGCTGAAAGATGCTGCATCTGCCGCTATATATGGCTCCCGGGCAGGTAATGGAGTAGTTTTAATTACCACTAAAAAAGGTAAAGCAGGAAAACCTTCTGTCAGCATCAATAGTGTTGTAGGCTACATGGAGCGTAGTCGCGGACTGGATATGTTGAGTCCCCAGGAGTGGATGGACCGGGCTACAGAAATGATCAACGCGCAATGGGTTGCGTCGGGTGCCAACCGAACCGCTGATCAAACTAACGAACAAAGAAGACAAATACTGGGACTGGCTCCGGGACAGGTAAACACCAGCCTGATGACCGATGACCGTTGGTTTCAGGAGGGGTACCCGGGTTTGGCGTTATACAGTATGCAAGACGAAATATTCAGAAAGGGATTAACCCAAAATCATCAGTTGTCAGCAAGTGGCGGAACCGAAAACGTAAAATATTTTATCTCTGGTAACTATAACCGGCAAGAGGGTATGGTTAAATTTACGGATTATACCAGTTACTCGGCCCGGGCCAACGTAGAAGTCACCGCAATTAAGAAATTGAAGTTCGGGGTAAATATAAGTCCGACCTACAGTATTAATCATGATCCGGGGGTAGAGGGAAAAGACAATATTTTACACCAGGCGCTTAGTTTCACGCCGGTACAGGAAGACACAATGGGCTTGTACGCCAACGTAGGTTTAAATGGACAATACCGGTGGAGTGTGTCTACGAACAGTCCCTATGCAAAGCTTCAATACTCAATTGGAGAAACCAAGCGATACAGAACACTGGGAACTGTTTATGCAGATTACGCAATCATTCCCGGCCTCAACCTCAGAACAACTGTTAACCTGGACAATACAGATATTACTGCCAAAAGTTATAATCCGTATATAATAGCGAGCAGCCTGCCCACAAGGTTGGCACAGCTTTCCACACTGGCCTCAGGATCATACAATACCATCAGGAAAAGAACCTTCGTTAATGAAAATACTATTTCATACAACAAGGTCTATAACAATCTTCACGATGTTTCGTTCGTTGCCGGCTTCACTTATAACTCCGATAAATTAGAAAACTCGAATATGTCTTCGCAGGGTGGATTCAGGTCAAGCTCAATCACTACACTAAACGATGCAGTGGCGGTAACAGGATCCACCACCGAATCAATGAATATACTCCTCTCTTACCTGGCCCGCCTTCAATACGGATACGACAATAAATATCTCCTGTCGGCCAGTATAAGAAGAGATGGTTCTTCGAGATTCGGAGCTAATACAAAATGGGGCGTATTTCCCTCCTTTTCCGCCGGCTGGCGGATAAGCGGTGAGCCATTCATGTCCGGTGCAGATTTTATCAGTGACCTGAAATTACGCGCCAGCTATGGTACATCAGGCAACTACAATATTCCAGACTACGGCAGCATTGCCACATTGGGAAATTATGGCTATACTTTTAATGGTAGCCAGGTTACCGGATTCGCTCCTTCCGGTATTACCAATCCCGACCTGAGCTGGGAAAAATCTCAGATGGTTAACATTGGCCTAGATCTCAGCATTCTTCGCAACCGCGTTAGTCTTTCTGCAGAATATTATAACAAAAAAACAAGAGACCTGTTGTTTTATGTTCCCGTGTTAGCCGTTACTGGCTCCGGACAGGTTTTAGCCAATGCAGGCGAGGTTAAAAATACTGGTTGGGAATTCGACCTGAATACCAGAAATGTTGTTGGAGCGGCCTTTCAATGGAATACCAATATTAATCTTACATTAAACCGAAATCAGTTAGTATCCCTGCCTGGCGGCCAGCAACAACTACTGATCCCTTCTTCTTTCGATATTTCTCATGCCATTCTCAGGGTAGGCGAACCTCTTTATAGCATTTACGTGGTAAAACAGGATGGTATACTAACAGCTAATGATATTGCCAATGGTGCTGCAAAATATGGTTCACAGGTAGAAGGAGATCCTAAATATGTAGATTTTAACGGCGATGGCGTTATTGATGCTAACGACAGGCAAATAGTTGGCCATCCTAATCCGGATTTTATATGGGGTATGACCAACACATTTAAATATAAGAATTTTGACCTCTCTGTACTGGTTCAGGGTCAGCATGGCGGATCGATTTACTCGTTGCTGGGAAGAGCGCTTGGACGAACCGGGCAGGGATTTACGGATAATGCTCTGGGATTTTACAGAGACAGATGGCGTTCTGCTACTGATCCGGGAGAAGGAGTAGTTGGTAAAGCATACTCCACGTTCGGGCGCATTAAGAATACCGACTGGCTTTATTCTTCAGATTATATAAGGGTAAGAAATGTAACGCTTGGTTACAATCTTGGCAGCGCATTTAAAAGTAACGCGGTTATTCAGGGAGCCCGTTTGTTTATAACAGCTGAAAATTTCTGGGGCTACGATAAGTACAAAGGTGGCCTTAATCCGGAAGCGAACAATACCAACTTGAGTGGTGATAATAATTACCCCGAAGCCGGAGACTATGGAGGGCTGCCCCTTCCCCGGTCATTAGTGTTAGGCATAAACTTCAGTTTTTAATCCTCTAACCAAAAACAGAAAAAATGAAACCTTATACATACCTGATTATCTTTCTGGGAGCTATCATCGCAACAGGCTGTGCTAAAGACCTGAACCAGCAACCCATTTCCAGTTTGACCACTCAAAATTTTTATCTTCAGCCCGCAGATTTTACACAAGGGCTAAATGCAGTATATAATTCATTGCGTACTTATCCCGACCGTATCTTAAACTTATCCGAAACAAGATCGGATAATCTTTATGCGGTTTCGGACGGCGGTGTTCGCGACTGGGAAGGTATTAACAGTTTCCACAAAACTATTGCGGGTAATCCATATGTAATAGAAGCATGGAATACAGATTTTATAGGTATTTATCGCGCCAACGAATTTCTTCTTGCTTTACAGAACCGAGGCAGCATCATAACCGACGAAGCGCTCCGCAAGCGGTACGAGGCTGAAGCTAAATTTCTTCGGGCCTTTTATTATTTTGACCTGGTAAAAATTTTTGGGCGGGTACCGGTAACAGAAAAGGCAGTCTCACCCGAAGAGGCCCGGCAGCTTCAGCGATCAGAAGTTAGTAAAGTGTACGAACTGATTCTTCAGGATTTACAATTTGCAGCCGACAATCTTCCCGAAGCGTATGCTGCTGCCGACAAAGGCCGGGCAACAAAATTCGCCGCAAAAGGTATCTTAGCATTAGTGCACCTGATGAGAAGTGCACCTACCTACGATATTAAAGGTCCGGGATTAGGACTAAACGAATATTCACAGGCGTTGGCATTATTGAATGAAATTGTTGCCAGCGGGAAATATACCTTCGCTCCATCTTTTCCCAATATCTTCTCTTACACCAATGAGAACAATAGTGAAGTGATATTTGACGTACAATATGCAACGGGTTTCAACCCCGTGCTTGGAGCCACTTTTCCCTGGTTGCTGGCGCCCGACACCTGGTTCCAGTCTCAAGGAAAGCCTACGCAGGGAGGCTTGGTGATCAGACCTGTTTCGTCAAATCTGCTGAATAGTTTTGAAACTGCAGATATTAGAAAAGCTTTCTCTATTCAGAGCGGTTACACTTTCAATGGTGTGGCTGAAACCCGATCGTTTATAAAAAAATATATTGATGTAAGCAAAACACCAGCTAACAGGGTAGACTGGCCTATCAATTTTATTGTGCTACGTTACACCGATGTATTGTTGCTGAAAGCAGAATGTATTCTCAGGGGTGCTGCGGGTTCTCAGGCTGATGTGGACGCCGCTGTTAATCAAATAAGGGAAAGAGCCGGGCTCTCGCCTGTTTCGAATGTCTCGCTGGATCGTCTTTTTGAAGAAAGACGAAAAGAATTTGTGGGTGAAGGTACCCGCTGGTACGATCTGATCAGGATGGGAAAAATCGACCAAGTTATCCCGTTGTGGATCACAGCCGAAGACGTTCAACATCAAATGCAGGCATTTAATAAAAACTATATCATCTATCCAGTTCCGCAACCAGAATTAGATGCGGCTCCGGATCTTTATCCGCAAAATGACGGGTACTAAAAAAACAAGTATGAAAATAAAAATACTGGCATTAGTTGCAGTTTACGCCAATCTCGCTGTTGCCCAGCAAAAGCAAACCACCGGGCCCGGTATGCCGAATACGTGGATTGATGCAGACACGCATCACAAAATAATACGTTTAACCAATAATGACCGGAGCAACCTGAGTTTTTATTTCCACAACAATCCATTTGCAGGAAATAAAATGGTATACTATAGTACGGAAAAAACCCGGGACCCGGCTGCGAAACAGGAAACTTACAATAGCAATGCAAAAGACCGCCAGCTCTACCTGCTCGATTTAAAAACATTACAGTCAGAAAGGCTTACTAATCATTCGGCGCCCATTACCGGAGAAATTGTTTCTCCCCAACGCAATGAGGCATTTTACCAGGTAAAGGATAGTGTTTTCGCCGTTGATCTTTCGACCCGGAAATCAAGACTGGTTTATGTGTTCCCCGATGATTTTAAAGCGGGCATAACCACTATCAATGCTGATGGCACTTTATTGGCCGGAGCTAAAACCAGTGATACAGAAAAAGAAATATTAAAACAGAATCCGGCCAAAAGCAGTTACTTCAATCTCATATACGAAGCCAAACTTCCCAGAACCTTATTTACCATTGATATCAATACCGGAAAACTCAACAAGATATTTACAGACAGCGCCTGGCTGAATCATATACAGTTCTCTCCTACCGATCCCTCGTTATTGATGTTTTGTCATGAAGGTCCCTGGCATAAGGTAGACCGGATATGGACCATTGATGTCAACAGCAAAGATGTAAAACTGATCCATAAACGAACCATGCCTATGGAAATAGCAGGACATGAATGGTTCAGCAAGGATGGACGCTATATATGGTTTGACCTGCAGCAACCACGCGGCGCCACTTTTTTTGTTGCCGGTACCGAGCTGGCAACAGGTAAAACTACAAAGTACGAACTGCAAAGAAATGAGTGGTCGGTACATTATACAAGCGCTGCCAACAACAAAGTATTTGCAGGGGATGGCGGGGATCCAGGCTCAGTGGCAAAAGCTCCTGATGGAAAATGGATCTATTATTTCAGGCCTGATGGTGATCACTTTCAATCTGAAAAACTGGTGAACATGAAGTATCATCAATATCGCCTGGAACCCAATGTACATTTTTCACCCGATCAGCAATGGATCATTTTCCGCGCCAACTTTGAAGGCACTGAAAATATCTATGCAGTTGAAATTAAATCTTCTAGAAAATAAACATGATCAAACGTTGTACGATTCTATTAATGTTGCTGATAGTAAGCTTTACCGGGCGGACTCAGTTACCCGATCTTCCCTGGGCTAAAGAAGTGGGTGCCAAAAAATTTCCGTCAGCTAAAAAAATATATTATGCAAATAATTATGGTGCAAAGTCGGATACTGTTACCATCAACACCCGGGCCATTCAAAAAGCCATTGACGCCTGTGTCAAAGCCGGCGGCGGCATCGTAGCATTTAAACCCGGAACCTATATTACCGGGTCTATCTTTTTAAAATCAAATGTGCACCTCAAAATTGATGCGGGAGTATTATTGCTGGGCTCACAAAACCTGGATGACTATCCTGAAATCGACACGCGTGTTGCCGGTATAGAAATGAAATGGCCCGCTGCATTGATTAATATTATTGACGCATCTAATGTCGCAGTTACCGGTAAAGGAATTGTAAATGCCCGTGGTAAATTTTGCTGGGATAAATACTGGGCCATGAGAAAAGAATACGAGCCTAAAGGATTAAGATGGATCGTAGATTATGACGCTAAAAGGGTGCGCACGTTCCTTACACAAAATGCTTCCGATATTACTTTAAAAGATATTACGTTTAAGAACGCCGGCTTCTGGACGGTGCAGCTGCTATACTCAACCCGGTTAACGGTGGACGGTATCGTAATCAGGAATAATGAAGACGGCCATGGTCCCAGTACAGATGGCATTGATGTTGACTCCTCCAGTTGGGTTTTGATTGAGAACTGCGACATTGATTGTAACGATGATGACTTTTGCTTAAAAGCCGGCAGAGACTGGGATGGCCTGAGGGTAAACCGTCCTACCGAATATGTAGTGATCCGTAAATGTATCGCACGCAAAGGTGGAGGCTTACTAACCCTTGGCAGCGAAACTTCAGGTGGCATCCGGAATGTGTTGGCGTATGACCTTCAGGCGTTTAAAACAGGCCAGGGCTTTCACATTAAATCAACCACCACCCGTGGTGGTACGGTAGAAAATATCTACCTGCATAATATTAAAATGGATAGCGTACGCAATGCCTTTCACTTTACGATGAACTGGAACCCGGCTTATAGTAACTCGCTACTTCCTGCAGGTTACAACTACGATTCTATTCCTCAACACTGGAAGACATTATTACAAAAAGTAGATCCTCCTTCTAAAGGTATTCCTGTTTTCAGAAACATATATGTTTCCAATATAAAAGCTACAGGCATTACCAACCATATCATTTACTGTAATGGCATCCCCCAGTCTCCTGCAAGCCATTTCAATTTCACTGATAGTGAAATAACCGGAGCCAGGGCTGGTACCGTCAGTAATGCTAAAGACTGGAAGTTTAATAATGTATCAATAAAAGGAAGCGATGGTGCGCCCTTAGCTGTTGAAAGCTCGGAAAACATGGATCTAACCCTCACAAAATAATTTTATAGCTGGATGAAACTTTCGACTGCACTATTATCAGTTCATCTTTTACTGGGCATAGCCGGACATACTACGACCGGTGAACCCTTGAACAATATCGACCCGGTTAAAGCATTTCCCGGCGCTGAAGGCTTTGGCCAGTTCGCACAGGGCGCCAGAGGGTATCATACCCCATCCATATATACGGTTAGCAATTTAAACGACGATGGCCCGGGGTCTTTCAGGGATGCTGTAAGTAAATCAGGAAGGTTTGTAGTTTTTACCGTGAGTGGCATCATCAGGCTACAGTCCAATATAACCGTAGCTCCTTATACAACCATAGCAGGTCAAACTGCTCCCGGCAAAGGCATTACTTTATATGGCAGAAAGGTTTCCTTCACAGGCGCGGACCACTCTATAATCAGGTATATCAGGATCAGGCTGGGCGCTAATGCCGGGGCAACTCGTAATGATGATGCCTCAGGTATTGCCAATGGCAAACATATCATCTTTGATCATGTTTCCTTCTCCTGGGGGCAGGACGAGGTATTTTCTATCAATTGGGACCATAGGGGCGCCGAACCTGATAGTATCACCATTCAGCACTGCATTATAAGCCAGGGCCTGAATATCCATAACCATTCTGCCGGGGGGCTCATTCAAACCATGAACGGGCATATAAGCATTTTAAAAAGCTTATATGCCAGTAACAAAACACGAAATCCAAAAGTGAAGGGCTATAACGAATTCGTAAACAATGTTGTTTATAACTGGGGGAATGCGGGAAATACCTATGGGCACTCCGTTTCGGGCGACGGTTATATTATGGGAGGTTCGGCAGGAGTATCTAAAGTAAATATCCTTAATAATTACTTTGTTGCTGGTCCCGCCACTCCTCCCCGTGAGTCGCCTTTATCACGGGGAACAGGAACATTTTATCTCTATGCGTCAGGTAATTACTACGACGATAATCATGACGGAGTGTTAAATGGTTCAGCACTTAGCGTTGACAGCAAAGGCTACCCAGGTCTCAGTGCTTCTAATTTTGTAACGAAAGCCTTTGCTTACCCATTCAGCCATAACATTGCAAGCGCCAAAGAAGCATTCGAAAAAGTGGTTGATCAGGCAGGCGCTGTTTTGCCTTCCCGGGACGAGGTTGATCATTTGATCATATCAGAAGTAGTGTCTAAAGGAAAAAAGGGAACACTTGTTTTAACAGAAAGTGATCTGCCATTAGCCAATAACGGCCTGGGTACATTTGAAACTGTACCAGGACCGAAGGATAGCGATGGGGATGGCATACCTGATATATGGGAAAGCAAACTAGGGCTTGATCCAATGGAAAACGATTCGCTAAAACCCAGCCCTGAATATCCCGGGTATCTGAATATCGAAGCCTACACTCATTTATTGGCAACAAATACAGGGATCTGATATCCAGCCCGCATCTAAACACAATCTTTAAATAAACAACTCCATATGAAACAAAAACTTCACTTATCAGGAATCTCCTGCTTATTAGCAGGTTCATTAGGCTTGCTTACCCTAATGCCATCCTGTAATAAAAACGCAACCAATCCGCCGCCAACAGTAATAGAAACCATATCGGGTAAAGGCAATATTCCTCAACTGGAAATAATGGAGGAAGGCCGGTTACTGGCATTTCCCGGCGCCGAAGGTTTTGGGCGTTTTGCCAAAGGCGCCCGCGGCGCATCGGCTCCGTCCTTATACGTTGTTACTAACCTTAACGATAGCGGGCCAGGATCTTTCAGGGATGCGGTAAGCAAACCTGGCCGTTTTGTAGTGTTCGCGGTTACTGGTATCATCAAGCTTAAATCTACGGTGGCGGTGGCCGCCAATACCACCATTGCCGGTCAAACGGCCCCGGGTAAAGGAGTAGTACTGTATGGCCGGAAAGTTTCATTTTCGGGATCTAACAATACCATTGCGAGGAACCTGAGAATACGACTGGGTATTAATGAAGGAGCATCTCGTAATGATGACGCATCCGGTATTGCAAATGGCAAAAATATCATCTTCGATCACGTATCATTTACATGGGGGCTGGATGAAGTATTCTCTATCAATTGGGATAATAAGGGAAATGAACCAGACAGCATTACTTTACAAAACTGTATCATAGCCCAGGGCTTAAACCGGCTCAATCACTCGGCAGGTGGTTTGATTCAAACCGGCGGCAGGATCAGCATTTTAAAAAGTCTGTACGCCAGCAATAAAACCCGCAATCCCAAAGTAAAAGGCTATAATGAATTTGTCAACAACATAGTGTATAACTGGGGCAATTATGGGAACACCTATGGCCATTCTGTTTCGGGCGATGGATATATAATGGGTGGAGAATCTGCGGGTACTTCATGGGTAAATATCATCAACAACTATTTTATATCGGGGCCATTAACCCAACCAACAGAAAACTCTCCTTTCTCAAGAGGCTCGGGCACATTTAATTTATACGCATCAGGCAATTATTTCGATCACAACAAGAACGGAACTTTGGATGGAACTCTGGTGCCTGAAGATGCTACCGGTTACCCTGGCCTGGTGACCTCCAACTTTATGAGTGCCCCGTTTTCTTACCCGGGTAGTAATAATCCACTAACCGCGGCAGAGGCATTCAAATACGTAGCCAAAAATGCAGGCGCCCTTTATCCGCATAGAGATGAAGTAGATAAACTGCTGGTTGAAGAGTTGCGGTCAGTTGGATTAGCAGGGCTATACGCGTACAGGGAATCGGACCTACCATTATTAAACGGCGGATTAGGAGAGTTTCCGGATGCTGTAGCGCATAAAGACGGGGATAATGACGGTATACCGGATATCTGGGAACGCAAACTTGGACTGGACTTAAACACCAATGATGCACTTTTACCCAGTAGCGCTTATCCCGGATATTTGAATATAGAAGTGTATATCAACCTGCTTTGTCAGTAACCATATTTGTTTGCTATTGCCGGTGTGATAGCAAATTTTTTTCACATAAGCTTAAAGCCCATTATGAATCGAAAAGAATTTATCAGTCAGGCTTCCCTCCTCAGTTGCGGGGCATGGATCAGCGGGAATGTTTTTTCATTCGAAAACGAACCTGTTAGCGGTTTTAGCAGGCGTTTGAGACCCGTTGGCCGTGCCCTGGAGCTGGAGGGTTATTATGTCTGGTGCAATACGCCTATCAAAGGCCCGGATGATAAAATTCATGTGTTCTTTTCAAGATGGGATGCCGGAAAGAAAATGAGTGGATGGATCAACGGTTGCGAGATTGCCCATGCAGTAGCCGATACGCCTGAATCAAAGTTTATAGTTACCGGCACCATATTACAACCCCGGCCGGGTAACTGGGATGCCACTACCTGTCATAATCCCTTTATTACTTCATTCAACGGGAAATACTATCTCTATTATATGGGCAACAGCAATGGCAAAACAAATACCAAGCGCATCGGGCTGGCTGTTTCAGATTCGCTATACGGTCCCTGGCAAAGAATGGATACGCCCATATTGCAACCAGGTGAAACAGGCAGCTGGGACGATCATTGTACCACCAATCCTTTGGTGATCCGTTACAACCAGCAATATCTTTTATATTATAAATCCTGGAACACCAAAGAGTACGAATCGACCAGCGGTTCTATAAGAGGCAACAGGAAATATGGATTAGCCATTGCGGATCGGCCCGAAGGTCCGTATAAAAAATACACCGGTAATCCTGTTATCGATTTTTCATCGAGGGGTAATAATGCCCAATTGGAGGATGCTTTTGTATGGCACGAGCAAAACCGGTTTCATATGCTGGCCCGGGACATGGGTTATTATAATCACCAGTACGGTATTATTATGAATTCCCGGAACGGGAAAAAATGGAGTAAACCAGAGATCGCATTTTATGAGGCAGATAAATATATTAGCCAGCCACCTGCCCAATCGCATCTCTCCCGCTATGGCCGCTTTGAACGCCCCCAGCTACTGCTTGAAAACGGCAAGCCTACTTATTTGTTTACAGCCAGCCAGGGTGGTCAGTTTATGACAGCTTCGTCCTTTATCTTTAAAATCGGTTCATGAGTTTCACACTACCACATAAAGCATCGTTAATTACGTTGATCTTATTGATGTGTTGTATAAGCACCCTGTTCGCGCAAACAGCAACAACAACATTATGGCATAACAAAGAAAGAACACTTCACTACAAGCCAGAGGGAAATGATTTTGTTTTGCATAGCGGCACCAAAAAATTCAACCGGGCACTATATGGTACCCATACCGGTTTCCGTGTGGAAGCAGGCGATCTGCCGGAGTTTGCCATGTATATGCCGGGAATGGGCGGCAATTGCAGGATCGGTATTATGATTAACGGCAAAAGCAAATGGATCACGGAAGCCGCTCATATTAAAACGATGTACCGGCCGGGGTCTATGATCTATGAGATCAGTGATGCTTTATTAAATAAAGGCACGCTAACAATAACCATATTAGCGCTGGGCGACAGCGATGGGATGATCATACAGACAAAGCCGGCTAATACACCGCCCGGGCTATCGCTGGTAATTGCCTACGGTGGTGCTACGGGTAAGAAATTCAGCCGCGATGGCGATATTGGCGCTGATCCGGAATCATCTTTTTACCTGCAACCTGCTTATTGCAAAGATAATCAATACCAGCTTCAAAAAAATAGCTTCCGTTTATATTATGGTTTTACAAAGCCTTTAAGCGAAGAAGATCGGTACGAGATTCAACATGGCAAAAAGCAATTCGACACTGCTGCAAAAGACAAACCCAAGCTCATAAGCGGTCTCTTTCCCGAGCAGGCTGTTCTGAGAATAGCGGACGCCAACCAGCAGCAAAACCCTATCATATTGACTGGCTCCGACGCGCACTCCAAAACACCATTGGTAACCGCATCTGTAAAAGTATCACCCAATAGTGTTTATTACTGGCTTATTGAAAGCCAGGATAAAAAAAGGAAATACAGCGAAACAGCTGCATTATTCACCCGTGCCGAAACTGACCGTAAAAAAATAGCTGAAAGAGTAAAGCTGCATACACCCGATGATTATATCAATCCGCTGGGCGCTGCGTTGGCTATTGCAGCCGATGCTATATGGGAAGAGCCCAGCTATCTGCATGGCGCTATTGCCTGGCGGATGAGGCTCCCCGCCTGGCGTGGCGCTTATGCAGCAGATGCTTTAGGCTGGCACGACCGCGCCAGGATGCATTTCGACAGCTACCTGAAATCTCAGGTCACTCAAATCCCCCTCGGCCCCGTAACACCCGACACGGCGTTGCACTTTGCAAGGCAGCTCGAAAAAATGGGAACCGCCATGTTTAGTAACGGGTATATCTGCCGCAATCCCAATGGTGATATCCGCCCGCATCATTATGATATGAACCTGGTTTTTATAGATCAGCTGCTCACTCATTTACAGTACACAGGCGATCTTAGTTACGTAAAAAAAATATGGCCTGCTTTACAACTACACCTGCAATGGGAAAAAAGAAACTTTGATGCCGATGGCGACGGTTTATACGATGCTTATGCCTGTATTTGGGCCAGCGACGCTTTACAATACAGCGGTGGCGGCGTCACCCATTCCTCTGCTTATAATTACCGGTCTAATAAAATGGCTGCCAGGCTTGCTTCATTAATAAGTGAAGACCCAACCCCTTACCAAAAGGAAGCCGATAAGATCCTCAAAGCCATGAATGAAAAGCTTTGGGCAAAAGACAAAGGTGTATTTGCTGAATACAAAGACAGGCAGGGACTGCAGTTGCTTCATACCACGCCCGGACTTTGGACTATTTACCATGCCATTGACGAAGGAGCAGCTACCGCAGCGCAGCAATTCCAGATGTTGCGTTATATAGATCAGGCCATACCCCATATCCCGGTACAAGCCAAAGACCTCCCTTTTGATAATATGTTCCTACTGGCAACCACTAACTGGCAACCTTATACCTGGAGTATCAATAATGTGGCGCTTGCAGAAAACCTGCATACTGCATTGGCCTACTGGCAATCTCATGAAAGAGACAATGCATTTAAACTCTGGAAGAACAGCATCGTGGAAAGTATGTATCTCAGTTCCAGCCCCGGCGGATTTCAGCAACTTTCTTTTTACGACGCGGTAAGAGGTGAACTGTACAGGGATTTTGCCGACCCGATTGGTGTTGCAGCCAGAACCCTTACAGAAGGCCTGTTTGGCATTGTTCCGGATGCTTTGAATCATACATTGAACCTCCAGCCAGGATTTCCATCTGATTGGAGGTTTGCAGAATTGTCGTTACCCAATATCTCTTTTCACTTTAAAGAAGAGGGCAATGTATCCGGCTATAAGATAACCCAATCTTATAACAAACTGATGAATCTTAGTTTGAGGATACCAGCCCGCAGAGACAGAGTCAAAAATGTCCGGATTAATGGTAAAAAAGCTAACTATACCTGGATCCTTGAAGCATTGCATCATCCTGCTATCGAGGTAACCGCAGCACCATCAACTACATACAATGTTGAAGTGGAATGGGAAGGCGAACTCATTGAGCAATCACTCGGCAATTATGACGCCGTAGAGGGGTTACCTCTTCAGCTTAATTATACAAAAGCAACTATACAATCCATAGATGATCCCGAAAAGGCTTTCAACATATCAGGACAAAAAGACCAGGCGATCACCTTGATAAGTCAACCCGGTAAGCATACCTTATGGATTTCTTTACGCCAGGGCCAGGCTCAATGGATACAGCCTGTAATTATAAATGGGACTCCAGCTGTAGAAATACAAACAATTGATTCCGGTTCAGGTACGCAATTACAGGTGATCAATCGTAGCAAGCTCAATAAAAAAGGACGTATAATGGTCAACGATCATGCAGACCTTATTACAGTGAGCGCCGGTCAAGCAGCAACCTATACCGTTAAAGATTCATCCCTTGTTACAGGAACAAATAAGGTTGCCATTCAATGGGAGGATAGTTCTGAGAGTGCCGCCAGCTTTTTAAATTGGGAAGTAAAAAAAGCAGGCAATTATGAAGCAGTTGATATTACAGGAATTCTAAACGACAATGTGGTTAATACCTTCAGGCATAAATACCTGTCGCCCCGTTCGGCCGGCGCCACTTTACAAATTCCCTGGCAGGGCATTGGTAACTGGTGCTATCCTTTAATACAACCGGAGATCAGTGATGCCGGTATCAAGAATAAGGAGCAGGTTAGCCTGGGCCAGATTCCCTTTAAACTAGGCTCTGATAAAAACATCGCCTACACTTCACAGTGGGATAACTTTCCGGATTCCGTTAGCCTGCCTTTAAGTGGTTTTGCTTCTCACGCCTATTTGTTAATGGCAGGCACCACCAATCACCAGCAAAGCCAGATGGCGAACGGCATTATCCACATTTATTACCAGGACGGCTCCAAAGACTCGCTGGAACTGGTGAACCCGGTGAACTGGTGGCCAATAGAACAGGATTATATGAATGACGGCTTTGCATTTAAAAGCGGCCCCAGGCCCTATCGTTTAATTTTCAAGATCGGAGAACTCACGAGAGGCTTTAACAGCTATAGTACCATTAAAGGTTTTACCAATATGGGCATAGAGGGTGGTGCCGGCATAGTTCTGGACATTCCATTGAATAAAGAAAAGAAATTAAGCACCCTTACATTAAAGACATTAGCTAATGAAGTAGTAATTGGCCTAATGAGCCTGACACTTCAACGTCCCTAAAGATATATCCGGCAACAAAGAAAAGGCTTGCAGAGCCCGGAATGTAGGAATAAAATCCCGAAACAATTGGGTATCAAAAATGGGAGATTAGCGTAAAATACATCCGTATCTTTCCAACTTTAGTCAAATAAAAAGATATGATTCCGGGTTTATACAAAGTACTGAGTTTAGTAATTTCTACGCTATTTGCAGTGTCTGCCAATGCGGATGGTTACCGGGTACAGGAGCGGAATAAGGATAGCATTCCTGTAAAGGAACAGGTAGGCGCAGCTGCACTCCCAAAAGAAATAGCTCCCATTAAGGCCCCTTTTAAAATGCCTCAATTACAAAAGCCGGTTTTTCCCGGGCGAAGCATCGCTATTACGGAAAATGGAGCCAAAGAAGGATCTAAAGTTACAGGCATCATTCAACAAGCCATTGATCAGCTCAATAAACAGGGAGGCGGAAAAGTAATTATTCCGAAAGGAAAATGGCATACCGGCCGCATTACGCTTTTAAGCAATATCAACCTGGAAATTGAAGAAGGTGCCGAATTGTATTTCAGCGGCGAAGTGGAAGATTACCGGCCGGCTGTATTTACCCGTAATGAAGGCATTGAGGTAATGTCGTTAGGTGCATGTATTTATGCCAATGGCCAACGCAATATAGCTATAACCGGAAAAGGAAAGTTGATCGGTCCTGCAAAAGGAGGCTCTGTACGTAAACAGATCATGACCAAAGATGTGATCGAAAATGTTGTAGTCCATACCACACCGGTAGCGCAACGTATATACGAAGGGCATAACGGCGACTTTATCTTCCCTCCTATGTTCATCTCTCCCATTAACTGCAGCAATATATTGATCGAAGGTATTTCTTTAGAAAATACTGCATTCTGGAATGTAGTGCCCGTATACTGTGACAGTGTCATCATTCGGGGTATTACTGTTCATTCAGTTGGAATACCCAGGGGTGATGGTATTGATATTGAATCGTCAAGAAATGTTTTAATCGAATATTGCACACTCTCTACAGGCGATGATGCATTTACCATCAAAGCAGGACGCGGTTATGACGGCCTTCGTGTAAACCGACCTACTGAAAATTTAGTAGTGAGAAACGGGCTCGTATTGGAAGGACACGGCGGTATTACCTGTGGTAGCGAAACTGCTTCTATGATCCGCAACCTGTATGTACATGATTGCGTATTTGAAAATGCCAGGTCTGCCATACGCTTTAAAACCCGCAGACCTCGTGGTGGCGGCGGTGAAAATCTTTTTTATGAAAGGATCCGGATCATAAACTCCCGGTATGCTTTTGAATGGGATATGCTGGGAAGTGCTACCCATGTAGGCACAGCAGCCGCACGCTATCCGCCCAGGGCAAAGGATGCTTTAACTCCGGTATTTAGAAATATCAAGGCAGAAAATATTATTATTGAAAAGGCCACACAATTGATAAAAGCCACCGCCATACCTGAGAGCCCGCTGTCTAATGTTATTATTAGCAAAATACAATCAAGCACAGAGAACCTGATTACAGCAGCCGATGTAGATGGTTTAACGATCAGCAATGCTGTGCTCTCGGTACACAATCCTGTCATTGAATTGTTAGATGCCCGGAAAATTCTTTTTGATAAGGTGAAACTAACAAGTCCGCCTAATAGTTTACAGGTTAAAGTTGAGGGACCTTTATCCGGGGAAATAAGATTCAGAAACAGCTCGCCATCAAAGCCTGCAGGATGGAAGAGCAATATTTGGCATAAGCCTGTTTCTCACTAAATAATTTATATGAAGAATAGTTGTTTCGTCTATTTATCTTTTATCTTTCTGATGTTGGCTTGGGATATCTGCCTTTGCCAGGCGGAAAAGGTGAAATATTAAAGATGATCTCCGATCGTAACAGGCAAGTTATCAGTGAATCACAGCCCTATGCAATAGCTACGAACGACCGTTCTGGTGTTGAAACCGGCCAGGTAGTAAAGCTTAAAGGCATTTACCATATGTTCATGGTCGTTAACGAAATGTTTGAGGGACCACACCGCGATCTGCGTATTGCCCACTGGACCAGCACCGACGCTGTTCACTGCAAAGGGCAGGCTACAGAACGCATGCAAATCCGCGGACAGAAGTTTGGTTCAACTCCGTAATATTTAACGAAGAAGAAAACGCCTGGAATATTTTTTATGTGGATTACCCCGGCGGAGACAGTACGAAAGGCGAAATTACGGGTAACGGCTCCCAAGGTAGAATATAGAGAGCTATTCTGTTGTGAAAGGAGAAGACGGTATTGATGGGCCTTATGTCGATATGGGCATCATACTCGAACCAGATGCCGACTCACAATCCTGGGAAGGCCAGCAGGCCATGGCCTCTTTTTATGCGGTCGGCAAATGCTCGATAGCTGAAAATAATTATGCAATTGATGACTTTTTATTTCACTGGCATATGTTGCCGAAATGCAGACCCTAATTATTATTGTAATGATGGCAATCGTCTGCTCACCACCCCATAGCAGGTAAATCTATACATTACTGTCAACTCCGGGAGGTATTCTCCCTCACCGGGACCTATTTTCATTAGTTAACAACGACCAGGTCGCGCCTGTTTATAAAACCTTATAAAGCAGGCATAGTACATTTTTTCCGAAACGGGTATCTACAGGTACGCCAGTAATATTTCGGTAGTTTAATAAGCAGTTAGTTTTGGTTTTAAGGAATGTATCCTTTGCTTGAGTATAGTAATTACATTTTGTCAAAAAACTTAACGCAAAATAGCCCGATATTGTGTAATTTTTTAATCAACTGTGTAAAACAAGCACGTTATTTAGTGAAACAGCCGATTTGGCCGATAAGCTTCTTTTTTTGGGGAAAAGACGGGCTTTAAATGTTAAAATAAAAACTATGTATTATATTGCTAGTTCACCCGGTGGTGAAAAATTAAATATTTGATTGCCATAGGCTAATCTATGTTTGGTATATATATGCGCAGCGTGCTTCGATCATTCTTTTTGTGCCTGTTTATTTTTACAGCGGGCCTACCTGGTACACTTCAAAAAGTATCGGGGCAGTGGTCATTTACGCCTAATTATTACCAGTATGATGCATCAATAATTGGCACCAACACTGTATATCGTCTCTTGGAAGACCCTTTTGGTTTTATATGGATGGTGAGCGATAAAGGCATTCTTGTGTTCAATGGCAAAACTTATGAGACGATTAAGATACCAGGAACAGAACAGGAAATAGTCAACATTTACCGATATAAAAATACTGTTTTTGCAGGCACCTACTCTGGAAAGCTATTTGAAATAGACATGCTAACCTTCAAAGTTGAAGAAATACCCTTGCCGCAGTATATGAATAGGCAAGCCCGCCATCTTTCCACTATTAATGTGATGGATGATAAACTGTACCTGGCTAAAACTATGGGGCCCTTTGTCATACTCGATTTAAAGAAGAAAAAAACTCCTACATTAATAAGCCATAGTAATTATCTTTTTAGGTATCTTTTAAATGGAGATACATCAATACCCGATTTAAGATTCCATCCGTTCTGGTTCAAACTTTTAGATAATAAAGTATTCGTAGAAAGTACAATTTATGATCTGCAAAATAGAGCTTTAAAAGTATTTTATACTGCAGGCAAAGACAGCCAGGAATTAAAAACGGTATCTTCTTACTTAAAAGAGGGCAGCGATTTATATGTAGGTTTTTTACAATCGGGAGGATTGGTAAAATATAATAACTACAATGTCAAATCCTACCAAAATATAAGACAAACAATTTTGCCCGACGTTGAGGTTGGTGACATACTGAAAGACAGTAGGGGCAATATTTGGATATCAACATTACACAATGGAGTATTCGTCTTTTTAAGACAGATATCGGAACTTCAAAAGCTTTCTAGCAATTATACACTCTATAACAACGATATATGGTACATAAAATATAAGAACAATATATTAGACATTGGTTACAAAAAACAGCTAGTTGATCAACTTAAAGATGGAGCTTTTTATAAAAAATGGATTGGAGATACCACTACCATTTTTAACCCGGTCTTACTATTTCGTTCTTATAAAGACAAGTTCATGATTTTAGGAAGTGTTAGTAGCTATATGACCGACACCACCAACTTCAACAGGAAAAACATATACAAGGACTTTTATACATACAATAATGAATTATATGGCACAATGCACGGAATTGCTGGTAAGTTCTTAGAAAATCTTAACTATCAACCAATCCTGTCAGATACAAGCGAACTCAATTTTTATACAAGGTTTCCCTTATCTGACTCATCTTATGTGAAAGGTGGAGCAAACGGGCTGTTTATCAACGACAAACCAACCATCGTTAAAGACCGTGTTATCAAAGTAAGAAAATACAATAACGACATTATTGCTTGTACAGATAACGGTTTATACATCAAACGAAAAGAAAAATATTTCCATATAACCCAAAAAGACGGTTTACCTGATAACCAATGTGTGCAAATAGAATATCCCGGTAATCGATACTATCAACTACTTACCAAACAAGGCTTATCCTATATCGATACAGCAGACTGCAAAATTGTTGGATCATTTAACGCTCAATCATTAGGTTATGATGCCATTATTCATCACTTTGATATTGAAAAAGACACCATTTGGTTAGCAACTAATAAAGGTATTTTTATCTTCGATGAGAAAGCTCTATTGACCAAAGCCAAAAGTAATATTACTGCTTACTTGTATCCGGAGCAACTGACTGGGCGCTCCCAAAAATACATGTACCAAAACTTCGAATTAAAATATAGCAAAGAGAAACTGGTAAAAATGCATATTGAAGTAATCAGCTTCTCACCTAAAGAATATTATATCGCTTATCAGGTTGCAAAGGAGAATAAAATTATAGCCGCCCCCGTACAGCTGGTTGACCGATCGTTCTTTGTAAATACACCTGAGCCTGGGACTTACACCATTAAACTATACATAGGAAGTGATAAAAATCATATTGATAAACAACTCACTTATTTATTGAAGATCATGCCTCTCTGGTATCAGACCCTATGGATAAAAATTCTCCTGATCTTTATTTTGATTATTGCATTTTGGTTTATCGTCAGGATCGCGGCGCAACAAATTATAAAAGAGAAAGAAAAAAGACTAAAAGAAAAATACGCGACGCTCCAGTTACAGTCGCAGGCTTTTTTTACGCAATTAAATCCTCATTTTATATTCAATGCATTAACACCTTTGCAATCTCATATTTTAAAAAATGAGAAAATGGAGTCGCTTGAATACCTGGATCGTTTCAGTAGCCTGATGCGGGACATCTTAAAAAACTCAGATAAAACGGAAACTGACTTGAAAACAGAACTGAAGTTTATAAAAAAATACATTGACATTCAACAAACGCGTTTTACTCCACCATTTATTTTTGAGCTCAACATTGATCCTGGGATTGACCAGGATACCACACCTATACCAGCCATGTTACTGCAACCTATTATTGAAAATGCAATTGAGCACGGTATCAAAAATAAAGGAGCCGAAGGATTAATTACAGTCGACATTCAAACAACAACTATCAAAAAGCAAGAATGCCTTCAGATAGAAATAGGCGATAACGGCGCTGGCTTGACGCAAAATTTTCTAAAAGAAGGGCATGCATTATACATTTTGCAAAAAAGAATACAAACCTTGCAGAAACGAGCGGGAACAATAGCTTCCCTGACACATCGGCCCGGGAAGAACGGTGTGGGAACAATATTTACATTGCTATTATCTAAAACCAAAAATTTATGGATGCCATAATTATCGATGATGAAGTGACGGCAAGGGAGAGCCTGAAAGATTTATTAGCTATATTTTGTCCGGGAGTTCGCGTAACGCATATGGTGGAATCTTATGAAGCAGCGTTTGAACTATTGCAGTCTACAACCCCGGAAATAGTATTTCTTGATATAAACCTGGGTAAAGAAACCGGTTTTGATCTGCTGGACATGCTGGTAAACAAACCTACAGCTATCGTTTTTGTAACAGCATCGGAGCAGCATTCTTTAAAAGCATTTGACTATGCCGCCACTGATTATTTATTAAAACCCGTTTCCGGATTGCGATTGCAAAAAGCAGTAGAAAAAGTTGCTTTAAAAAACACAAGATGGATCAAGTCAGAAATAGAAGATCTCAAGAACGCCATCACGTCAGAAAAAAGAAACAGTAAAAGGCTTTACATCAGCACAAGAACCGGGGCCGAGATTGTCAACTCAGACGACTTACTGTATATACAGGCATTGGGTAATTATGTTAGAATGGTATTGATTAACGGCTCTGAAATAGTAACCTCCAAATTATTAAAACAATTAGAAGATGATTTAGCGCAAGTAAAAACGTTTCTTCGTATTCATAAATCCTTTATTGCGAACCTGGCTCATATTAAGTCGATTGACAGGAGTAATAAAGGCAGTGAAGTGCTTTTTTCCAATGGACAAACGATTCCCTGTACTTATTTTGATCTATTGAAAGAAAGGCTGGAAGTAATATAATGTATTCACCCCGCAAAATATACCATCTGTGTTGCTCCATTCTTATCAAATGGTTACTGTTATTGGCATCTGTGAGTACCAATGCTCAATGGTCTTTCAAATCCAATTACTATCAATATGATGCTTCCACCCTTACTACAAATACAGTATACCGGCTGCTTGAGGATCCATATGGTTTTATATGGATGATGAGCGATAAGGGTATTCTCATCTTTAATGGTAAAACATTTGAAAAAATAAAAATACCGGGAAATGAGCAGGAAATAATAAATGTATGCAGATACAAAAATACCGTATATGCCAGTTCCTATGCAGGTCAACTATACGCAATTAACATGTTAACCCTGGATGTTGAAGAAATACCGTTGCCTGATTCTATATCTAATGAAGCAACACCATTTATAATAATGAACACATTAAATGATCAGTTGTATCTATCGAAAGCAGAAGGAGCCTTTATCATCCTGGACCCCAGACAAAACAACAAGCTTGTTTTGCATAGCAACAGTGCCTATTTTTTTAGATACCTATTGCATAAAGACCTATTGAGGACCGATATAAGATTTGCAGGCCTGTGGAAGAAATTCTGGAACGATAAAATCTACGGCCGAAATAAAATTTATGACATAGGGAAAAAAGATTTGACGGTCTTTTATTCGGCTGGAAAAGAAGGAAAAAAATTTAAAATGGTGTCATCTTACCTCCAGGAAGGAAATGATTTATATGTTGGTTTCTTGCAGTCAGGAGGACTGGTTAAATACACCGGTTATAATAACAAATCTGACAAAAATATACCACACACCGTGCTACCCAAGGTTGAAGTTGGTGATATACTAAAAGATAGTAAGGGAAACATCTGGGTGTCTACACTCAATAACGGTGTGTTTGTTTTCCTTAAAAACGAAAAGCAAATCCAAAAATTAACTTACAAGCAGCAATTCTATCCTGACGACATATGGTATATAAGATATAAAAATAAAATACTGGACATTGGTTACAATCAATTAATAGTTGACCAACTTGAAAACGGTCACTTTCAAAAAAGATGGATAGGCGACACTTCCATCAACTTCAACCCGGTTACCTTATTTTGCAATTATCAAAACAAGGCGATTATATTTGGAACCAGGAGCATCTACCAACAGAGCATCCCCAAAACAGCAGTCTATAAGGCCACACTGGGCTACGCATATAAAGATCATTATTTTCACCATGGAGGTATATATTTAAGTGCGCCCGGGTCCTTCATTAAATTTACGGAAAAGTTAAAGTACGCCTGGGGAAAGCGGCAACCGAGAAAGTTCAGTAGCATATTTTCATTATCAGATTCAATATTTGCGCAAGGCGGAGCCGACGGCCTGTATATTAATAATACCCCGACTAAAATTAAAGATCGTATTACTAAAGTGCGGGTTTACAATAAAGACATATTGGCCTGCACAGATAATGGCCTTTTTATTAAGCGGGCGGAACAATACTTTCACATTACCAACCAGGTGGGGCTACTGGATAACCAATGTGTGCAGGTTGAATATTATGGCGATAATCGATACAGGTTATTAACTAAAAACGGGTTAGCTTACATAAACGCAGAAACCTGTAAGGTTACAGACGTTTTTAATGCACAGTCGTTAGGGCAAGATGTCATTATTCGCCAATTTGATGTTGAAAATGACTCTATCTGGCTGGCAACCAACAAAGGAATTTATGTATTGGATGAACGCTTTATATTTAATAAAAGCCAGGAGCCTCTAACTGCCTATTTGTACCCCGAAAAATTGAATAATAGGAACGAGCGATATACGCAAGAATTATTCGAGATAAAATACAACAAGAACAAACAGGTAAAAATGTTGCTGGAGGTATTAGATTTTTCACCCAACAAATATTCCATTTCATACCAGGTGGAAAAGGATAACAGCTTAATTACAGAACGAAGCGCGATCATCAATAACTCGTTTGTGGTGAATACACCAGAACCGGGCAATTATATTATAACTGCATTTATTTCCCGTAACAATAACCAAATTGATAAAACGCTGGTTTATACCCTTACAATCACCCCGCTCTGGCACCATACAATATGGGCCAGGTTATTATTTGCAACAGGTATATTTGTTATACTCTGGCTTACAATAAGATGGATCACCCGCTATGTTATTAAAGAAAAAGAAAAAAGATTAAAAGAAAAGTATGCGACGCTCCAGCTTCAGTCACAGGCTTTTTTTACGCAGCTAAATCCGCACTTTATATTTAACGCCCTAACACCCCTTCAGTCTCATATTCTAAAAAATGAAAAGATTGAATCCCTTGAATATCTGGATCAGTTCAGCAGCCTGATGCGTGACATTCTTAAGAATTCCGACAAAATGGAAACCAGCTTAAAAAAGGAATTAGAATTTATTAATAAATACATAGCTATCCAGCAGATACGCTTTTCACCTCCTTTTAGTTTTGAACTCCATGTGCAACCTACTATCAGTCTCGAAAACACATCGATACCTGCAATGATGCTGCAACCCATTATTGAAAATGCGATTGAGCATGGTGTTAAAAACAGGGGAGCGCAAGGAAGAATTGTGGTATATATCACCGCCGAAACTATAATCAATAAACAGTGTATTCAAATTCAGATAAGTGATAACGGGTCTGGTGTTACCGGGAATATTATAAAAGAGGGGCACGCTTTATATATTCTTCAAAAAAGGGTTCAAACCTTGCAAAAACGAAAGGGAATAATAGCATCACTTACCCACAAGCCCGGCCTAAATGGTATCGGAACTGTTTTTACATTAGTATTACCCCAGACCAGCGCTCTATGGGATTCTGGTCAGTAACATTCGCTATTGGTCTGGCATTTCCTTATTCGGTTGCTGTCTGCTGTTGCCAGGCAGCTATCTTTTTCTTTTCGTTGGCAGATAAATAGCCGTCATTTTTATTCTTTTTCGATGGTATTCAATGCCTCTGTCACACAATTTTATCAAACCATTCAGTTTAAGAATCAACCGTTCTCATTTCAAAACAATTCACGCATCATCCCTGTGTACAATGATTCTATCACTAATCTATAACCGGGTAACTTTTAAAGGCATGTTGGGGCTCATAATGGTTCCATATCAACGCAGCGATCTTCCTGGTAAGTACTTCTGCCTCATTGGTCCTCGTCCAGCTTTGATCTTTATTATTCTTCGTTAATATACAAAACACAATATCACCACCAGGTGCATTAACCAGTACCACCTCGCCACGGGCTTCATTAACCGACCCGGTTTTTGATATTGTATTAACTGTCGGGGGAAATTGAGCCAAAGACCTTTCATTATAATATTGGTTTTTAAGATAACGGTACATCTTATCAGAATAGCGCTCGTCAATTACCTTTCCGTGCCTGATTAAACTGAATAACCGGGCCATTTCACGCGGCGTAGTTTGGCCCCAGCCATATTTTTTCCAGATATCCTGTCGCCCCTCCGTGCGGGAATTAACCTTGGTATTGGTTAAACCCAGCTTTTCCATTAACTGGTTGATAGCTACACCGCCACCACTCAATTGCTGTAGCCATATTGAAGCTACATTATCGCTATAAGAAAGCATTAAGGATATCATCGTAGACAAGTCAGTTTTAGCGCTATCTTTATAAAACTGCATAAGTCCCGAACCTCCGTATACCCGCGATGTGTCGTAAATAAATTCCTGCGATAGTTTTAATTCACCCCTTGATATCTTGTCAAAAACCCCTACCAATATCGGTACTTTTACAATGCTTGCTGTGGGAAAGACCGTATCGGCATTAATAGCCACCATTTTATTTTTTTTCAGATGCTGAATATACACACCGATATCTCCCTTAAAATCAGCAATTTCTTTTTTGATGGCCGCATCGAGTTTACTATCGATCTTCTGCCCCAGGACATTTGAAATAAAAACCGAAAATAGTATTGCCAGATAAATCCTCATAATGTGCTTTTTTAATTTCACTTCAAAGATAACAGTGAAAAAGGAGCCTTTGAAAAAAGTAGCCTACAGGCAGTTTATATCGGCCGGTTTTGCTATTTCAGGTACTTCTTAAGATCACATGCCTCCAACATTTTAATCCCCTGAACCACCTTTCCGGCATTCAGTAATGATCCCTCTTTATTAGGATGCGTGTGATCTTTAGGAAAGAACCTGCTAACAGCGTCGGGCCCCATACTATCATAAGCTCCTGCAATCAGTTCATTCAGGTCGATAAACCAGGCGCCGGTCTCAGCTGCCACTTGTTTAGCCCAAAGCCCGTAGTCCTGGTCAGCTCTCTTCGTTTTACCTTCCTTAAAATTATTTCTGGGAACCGGTGAACAAACAATAGGCACAGCGCCTCTTTCTTTTGCTTCATTGATGTAACGGCGCATGTAATAGCCGTAGGTATATACCGTTTCATTTACTTTCCTGATAGGATTATATATTTCCCTGCTTTCATTTCCTACGCCCTTAATTGTTCCCCTCGCTCTCGCAGTATCATCGAGCGGGCCAGCATCATTATGTCCAAATTGCATAACTACGTAATCGCCCTTTTTCAAATCTTTTAAGATAGCATCCCATCTGCCTTCAGTAATAAAGGTCCTGCTGCTCCTGCCGCCAATAGCCCTGTTCTCTATACTTAACCGGGAAGTATCAAAATAACTACCGATCAAACTGCCCCAACCCCAAAGTTCATCGGATCCATTACCACTACCATTTTTTACAGTAGAATCTCCGATAATGTATAATACCGGCTTCTCCTTTAACGCAGTAAAGGATAAAAAGATTACTGCGTAACTTATTACAACATAAAACAACTTCTTCATTTTATAAATTTTATTTATACTTTAATAGACAATATCTATAGCCGCTAACGGTAGCCTTTAAGGTAAGCATCAAATTCTTTTTGAGTAATGGTAAAAACCGTTCCGTGCCTGAGTCCTTTAGGCATTTTTATCTTATCGGAAATATCTGTCCAGCTCTTAAAGTTGGTAGTAGCAATAGCTCCATATTGATGGTCGCGGTATTTATCAAAATATACAATCCACTCTTTTTCTTTCACCAATACGGTAGGGCCCTCTGCCCAATAGCTTCCTGTAATGGCGGCAGACGGCTCCGAGTAACCTTTGTTTATGCTTTTACTATATGCTATTTTAATATTCTTCTGGGGTGTCGGAAGTTTTGTTTCATCCTTAAGAAACATTACATACCGGTCTTTGCGGGGTTGAATGGTAGCATCGATTACCGTAAAACCTTTATCATACAAAATTTCAGGCTTGGTAAAGACTTTAAAGTCCTTTGTGAATACATAATACATGCGGTGATTATATTTACCATCACCCGATGAGTCTGTTTCCGGGAACTTTCCCGGAATGGTGGTTGCCCAGTAGATCATGTATTGTTTTCTTCCTGCATCATAACTAATTTCGGGAGCCCAGCAGTTCAGGGCATTTACATCTTCCATAAGGGGTATGTATTGTTGCTCGCTCCAGTTCACCAGGTCTTTAGAAGAGGCATAGCCAATACCTTTTTCATTCCAGCTAACCGTCCATACCATATGAAACCTGCCATCTGCTCCCCTTATAATGCAGGGATCACGCATCAGCTTGTCTTTTCCTGCAGTGGGTTTGAGAAATGAGCGGTCTTTATTCAGTGCTTCCCAGGTATAACCGTCTCGGCTATATGCAAGGTGCAGGCCATCCTGCCCATTATCTTTAAAATAGCTGAACAGATATACGGGTACCTGCGCCCTAACGGCCATACTAAAGAGGAGCATAGCTATCAAAAAACCCGGGATCTTGCTAATTCTTTCCATTTTCCTTTTATTTTTTTGGGGGTTTCAGGTAAATACTTACCTGCTGGTCTCTGTCGCAGCTGATCTCTCCATTTTTGTATTTTAATTCCGCCACTTGTATCACACTCCTTTTATCCTCAAAGCTACCCTTAGATGCAGGCTGATCTTTTCTCCGGCCGGGATGAGTAAAATAATAAACATAAGCTTTATCACCATTTACTACTACATCGCAGTGGCCACCAATGGCCTGGTCATCCTTACCCTTACCGGGGTTCTCCAGTATTGGTAATGACTGCTTTTTCCAGTTTAACAAATCGTCACCAGAAAATACTTCCATACCTTTCCACGCATCAATGATCATAAAGTATTTTTTCTTCCAGTAAAACACTTTGGGTCCTTCTCCCCTCACAGCTATTGCTTTGCCCCTGTCTTCCCAGTTGTATAGATCCTTGCTATCGGCGTAATAAATGCTTTTGCCATCCCTTTCATTATTATACCACATACGCCAGAGAGAATCATTTATTTTATAGACCGAGGCGTCGATCACCTTTTCATTGACCAGCTTCACTACAGACTGATAGGTCCAGTTCAACAAATCGCTACTGGTAAGATGCACAATGGTTCTCGGATGAGACCAACTATTAAATGTTCCCGGTACATAGGTAAGGTACATGTGAAAAGTACCATTGTGTTCGATCACATCCGGCGCCCAATGCGTATATCCCTCATGAGGCCGGTAGTTGATATTGGCCGTATCCAGATAGATCCACGCTTTGCCATCCTTACTTTCGGCAATGCCAATGCGCGTGCCATGTACCCATTCAACAGTAGTATCCTGTATACTGGCGCGCCGGTTGGTGTAAAACATCCACCATGCGCCTCTTTCCTTATTATAAATAATAGCAGGATCGGCAGCGCCGTGATATACCGGATCATCAAACAATGGCTTGGGAGCGACAGATTTACTTTGCGCTTTAGACACAACAGGTTCAATCAGCAAAACCAGTAACATAATTATAAAGCAGACTGCAGTGTTACCTTTTCCCCTTTTAATACCCCCGTTAACCAACAGTTCGCCAAAACTTTGTACCATACTAATTCTCTTTGATTAAAGTTACATCGTCAACACAACAAAAGGCGTTGGCTTGTCCCTCGCCTATAAAACCTACCTCAACCTTTCCGCCTTTTATCTTAACTTTTCCTATACTTATCTTCTTCCAGCTTTCAGCGGCAGTAACATAGTTTAAGGCAGGGCTACTACTCCCACTATGTACATACATCTTAATGGTGGCCTCACCGGGACTGCATTTTACCATTGCAGTTAAAGTATACCTGCCATCTTCGAGCTGTACATAAGGCGTTGAAGTGATTACCTGTGATATTTTTCTTTTAAACGGAACGATATCACTGATAAAGAGACTTTTTTCTCCTGTCACTTTTTTCCTGTCAGTTCTGGTGTTAAAATAATTTAAAACGGGGGAAGCAGTACTATCCAAGGATACTTTATTGCCTTGCATTACCTCAGTGGTCCAGCCCAGCAAAAATGTCTGCACCGGCTTAACATGGCTGGGAATACGGTTTCTATCGGCTTCAAAGCTTCCATTCAATACATAATTATTATCCGGAGCCACTTCCCACCGACCTGTTTTTACATCTATATTCCATGAGCTCAATGAATTAAAATAAGGTTTCGTATATTGAAATGACAGCGGGAACCATTGATTATATCCGAGCCCGTTGCCGGCAAAATTGGCCCATCGATCTCCACAATATACAATAGTTTCCTGTTGGCTTCCTTTTACGTTTACAAAAAAGCCCGTTTGGGTTATATGCGCATAATCTTTTTCGCTGCCTTCCATTACCTGCATATCGTTAGCCGGCAGGTAGGGACCGTATATGTCATCTGCAACCAGGTAATAAGCAAAAGATGCGTCCCAGCCGTAGATATTGGAAGCCGTCATATAATATTTCCCTTTGTACTTAAACATACAATTCCCTTCACGGCTCGCACCTTTAAAAACCTCTTTACAATCGAGCAGTCCTACTTTATTATTTTGTAGGCCTATTTCAGAAACATAGATACGGTTGCGTCCTCGCCCGTAAGAATAAACCAGGTAGGATTTTCCTGTATCGGGATCTGTAAAAACAGTCTGATCCCCGGTATTGGAAGTGCCAATCAACGACTGCATATTGATCAGCTGATGCCAGCCAAACACGCCGGCTGGCGTATTGGACAGTGCCACCAGTACCTGGTTTCCAAATTGAACAAACATGGCGTACTGATTCAGTTCCATTATATATGCCACCCCTAATCGCCCTACCCACGTAACCCTGCTTGTTTTCTCCAGGCTTTCACGACTCATTACATTGCCTTCGAATTTCCAGTTCACCAAGTCGGTTGATGAATAGCAGGTCACTGCCTGAAAAGTAGCATTGGGTAGTGTAAGCGACGGATCGCTACGATATTGATCGGCCTCTTTATAGTGTACACCATACCAGTAATATTTTTCGGTATTGGTGTGTGGATCTTTAAATGTAAAAATACCGCCGCCCTGGCTATAAATAGGTTGGCCGTTCTCTGTACTCCAGAAGCGATCGTTTTTGATGTTTTGCATCTGTGCCAACCCTATACCCCATACCAGGCAGGCAAGGGTGAATAGCATATACCGTGCAAGGCCTGGCCAGGAACAATTCTTTTTAATTTGTTTCATGTAATTTATTGCAGCGCTGTTAAACTAACGGGGCCTGAAAGGCCTGAAGGTAACGGCTTCCAGTTTGATGCATTAAATAAACCATCTTTCACGTTCTCTGCCTTACGTGCAGGCATATTGGTGTTATAAAAAATCTTCCAGGGTATATTATTGCGATCCATGTAGGAAATGCGATTAGCCATTAAATTAGCTACCACTATTTCCAGCCGGTTAGTTGCCTGTAAAACCGCAGCCGGTATAACAGCGTTAAAAGACGGACCTATCAGGGTAGCCACTGGTTTACCGTTCAGTATCACTTCAGCCGTTTCATTTACTTTTCCGAGACTAAGCAAATAGCTGGCTGCCCTTCCCGGTGGTTTATTAAACTGAAGCGTATACCTGGCCACCCCCGAAAAGTTTGTATAAGCATCCCCGTCTAAATCTGTCCATGATCCCAAATGGTTAACCGTGGTTGCCGCTGGCAAAACAGGGCCGCCGTGCAGAAATTCAAGCTTCCATGAGCGATCCAGAACCATTACATTCCCTGTTGGTTCCCTGTAAAGAAACGGGGTGCCCGTTTTTTTAAAACGCAGCGATTGAATAATTACTGATGCATGGGGCTCCAATTGAATACGAACTTCAATACCTCCCCGGCGGCCCGGCCGGGTTTGAGCCATACCTTTTTCTCCGCTTGCAGGATCAAATAATGCGACTGTCTCCGCATAATTGGTTAACCCGACCCATTCATCTACTTTATGATCCGTACGGTTATTTACAAAATACAAATAGCCCTGCTCGTTTTTCCGGCGCAACATGTAAACAGAGTCTGACAAAGGCTTTTCCTGCCTTGCTTTTGCAAGGCGGGTAAGTTCCGTAAGCTCATCGCTCATATGTACCAGGCCTTTCCCTAAACTGGCTGTTTGCACAGACTGATTTTTATTGAACTTTAATGTAGACAGCAACTGATGCAACCGGGTTGTTCTTTCGCCGGCTTTATTGAACCCTGGTACATCCCGGGGCAAATGTTTATGCACTAATAAAGTTGCGCCCGCCTTAACCATGCTGAGCAGGGCAGCCATTGAAGCTTCGGGTATTTTATCAATTGCCGGCAGTAAAATAGCTTTAAACCGGTTACCTCCCGTAACAATGTTGCCACCCTGAAATTTAAATTGCTCTAACTGCCGGTCTGAGAAAAAATCAAAGCTGTATCCTTTTTCTACCATATCTTTTGCAACATGCTCGAAATCGGTATTTACAAAATTCTTTTCCATGCCATCGAAATGCTGCAGCAGTGTATTACCAGGCTGCGAATAACGATCCGCAATAGGATAATAAAATAATATATCATTGTCTGGCTTCCCACTTTGCAGGAAAGACTGCACCCTTGCCACATATTGATTTAAAGCATGAAAATGCCGCCATTGCGGATTCTCCGGCTGAAAATGAACTGCGGCGTAAAACAACCACCCCGGCCATCGGGCATTTTGAGGTGAGTATTCAGTACCGTGATAAAAAATATGGTTCACGCCTCCAAGAAAAAACAGGTCGAGAGCCTTTTTAACATCCCCCCAGGAAGATAAGAAATGTTCGTTAAGCCATGTAGCCGATTCGGAAGACACCAGGGGCTTTCCCATTACATGGGCGGCAGATGTAGCGAACTTAAAACGTAAAATATCATTGCCCTCTGTCTCGGGTATATCTACTACGCTATATAAATCTAATGTATTAGCGGGAGACCCATGGCTTTGGTTGCGTAACATTTTTCCTTTCCCCACTCCCCATCTTTTCCATTCCCGGGTAAAATGGTCTAAAAGCAACTCGTCGACCACTGAACGGTAATCATAAATAACGCGGGCATTCTTTTCTGCGTCTGACTTTCCTAAAAGGGCTGGCAATTCATTACGCAGGTCATATCCCTTTCGTTTATAAAATTCTTCAAAAAATCCCGGTGTCCAATTGGCTTCTCCCCGCGCGTCATCTACCTCGTAAGAATCATTAAAAAACGAACGTAGATAGCTGATATCATAACCCTTAAACGCTTCATCGAATCTCTTAAAATAATTTTGTGCTGCTGTCTTTGAAAAATGATCAATAGCATATCCTTCACCTCCCGGCGCAGCCCTCTCTACCATTTTGCCGTGCAAACCTTCAAATAAAGCATATAATGTCCAGTCGCCCGATCCTGCCGGCGCACTCCACTGTAACTGGCCATCTTTATTTACTTTGTCTGTGAGATCTATTGGTTTTACGTTAGGGTTATAAGCCATTAAAGTAACCAGTTTCAGCTTACCAGGGAATTGCACCTGATCTAATGCCAGCCCCTGCAGATCGCCATTCCGTGTTAACGGATTTTTAAGGCTTGCCACAGCTACCTTTTTACCATTCGCTGTACGCACGAAACCCTCGCGTTCAAAAATGACCCGTTCTGCTAATTGCCGGCCGGCTTCCAATGTAAATATTTTGTGGAAAACAGCTTTGCTGGCATCTGCATCCGTCACCCAAGGCCCGCCAAAGGGCCAACCTGTTCCGTTAGCCAGGTCAACCCCTAATCCCAAACGTTTACTTTCCTTTAAAGTGTAAGCAAACAATTGCATCCACCGGGGAGAAAGAAAATCCACAAACTGCTTTTCCTCTCCGTAAACCCCGTAAATAGGGGTAATCTCTACGCCGCCAAGTCCCGCTTTCTGATACTCCTCCAGGTTCCGGCTAAGCCCTTTCTCATCAACAGCGCTCCCTTCCCACCACCAGCGGGTCCATGGTTTGTGTTGCTGGCGTATAACCGGCCATTCCAATTGTGCCTTTGCTGTTCCTGCCACTATTAATAAGAATGCGCAACTGCACAGCGCATGCAGATAACCTTTTCTTTTAAAAACCATTGGTTTTGTTTAAGATTTTAAATGGCTGCCTAAACCCAATCGTTAATATACAGCAGCAATACATTTACCGGCTATTCAACAAGCCTTCCCGTAAAATTAAAGCTCCTGTTTATTCAGCAATCCTGAACTATCCTGTTGATAAAAGTAAAAATGCAGCCTTTTCCTTACGAAAAACAGGATTCTTATACTAATTATACATGGGTTGAGATATTTTTTGAAAAATCTGTATTCAGGATTCAACCTTGCCAACTGATCATAAAATAGAGAGGGCCCAAAAAGGGCCCCTCTCTATTTATTGTAACCCGTTAGTAACCGGGATTTTGATAATTCTTCATCTGGTCGGGCGACATAGGCTGTCCTCCTATTTGCTGGGCAACCATTTGCAGGTAAGGAATGGGCCTCCGTTTATGAAACGTTGCAAACGAGGGACTGATGTCTGCATTATACAATTTCGTTCTTTCAAACAATGTTTCTGTCCGAACCAGGTCTTCCCACCGGTAAAACTCACCACACAATTCACGGGTTCTTTCGTTCAACATGAAATGAATGAATCTATCTGTAGTAGAAGTTACTGACGGAGGATACAATTCACCGGGCGCATTGGTTGTAAACAAGGTAGTGGTTGCCATATTGGCTGCTTCTGTATTTGCCAAGGTATTAGGGCCACCCAGATATTGCCAAATCTGCGGGCTCCGAATTTCGTTCGCCTTGTAGGCAGCCCGCTGCCTGAGCCTGTTTACATAAGTTAATGCACTGGTATAGTCTCCTTTCCTGCCATAGGCCTCTGCTATAATAAGGTAGGTCTCGGCCAGCCGCGCGTAGGTACCATTCCGGATTCCTTTAGCTTCATTATTGGTATTAGTTAAGCGGATGGGATCTGAAAGTTTCCACATGGTGAGATACTTGTTGTTATTAAAGTCGCTGGTAATCGCCCCACCGGCCGTGGTTTGCTTATTTCTTGCAAACACTGCATAATAACGCATGGCGGCTATTTGAGAGGTTAGCAGGGGCAGGTTAGGCGGATTTACAATATACAACCCCGCGGTATCGCCTAACATTACTTTTGGTAAATTAACCAGCGCCGGAGAGGGTGCATTTGCCGCTGTCCAGTATAAACCGGGAGAAGCTGCCTGCGTTGGAATAGAGCCGTTCCTGTAATATACAGTCTGAAAGGTTTTAAAAAACCTTGAGTCATTTATTTTATCAAAAATGTCGATGGTATAATCGGTAGGGCGCAGCCTTCTAAAAGGTCGTCCGTTAAAGAAGTCTCTTACCATACCAGTGATACCGGCGTCATACTGCGACGGATAAAAAAGATGTGTTTGATTGTTAGCCCCACTGCCCACCAGTAACAAATTGGAGCTAAACTGGGCTGCGAAAATAATTTCATTGCTGGCATTATTGGCTTCTATTTTTGCCTTGCTGCTAAGGGGCGGGGCTCCTACCTGGCCTAGAGGAGCTATTGTTCCATCGGGATAGGCCGCATTAAATAAACTGCCAAAATCTGCTTCTAGGGTGTGACCGCTATTCACTATCACCTCATTAGCAAAATAAATAGCGCTGTCCATATCGGTGGCTTTTTGTCCGCGCTGTTCTGTTACAGCGCTTCCTCTTGTCAGGTATACCTTTGCCAGGTAATGGTTCGCCATTGCTTTGGTTACACGCCCCCTGTCGGCACTGGTATAACGCCAGGGCAGGCTCTCTACTGCAGCGGCGGCCCGCAGATCTGTAATCACCTGTGCATATACATCAGCCTCGCTGGCCCGCGGAAATTCGTATTGCGCTTCCTTGGGTACAGACAATACAAGCGGTACGCCTCCCAATTGCTGCAGCAAATGAAAATAATAGAAGGCTCTCAACCCCTTCAGTTCTGCAATCCTTAAATCTTTTTTGGCCTGTGTGCCCAAACTTACCGAGGTGGGGTTATCATAAGCTGAAATTAATTCAATGCCCTGGTTACACCGCCGTATACCTGCATAATTATTCGTCCAAAGCCCGTCTACAAACAAATCATTGGCATTGAGGTTGGCATCATAGTCGTTATACCGTACGTTGTTAAACTGGTCGCCTTCGCGAAATTCGTCAGTTCCAAAGTTAGACATCGCATAAGATTGTTCACCGGTAAATTTCCATTGCAGGGGTGCGTAAGCCGACTTTACCAGGTCTTCGAGGCCTGCATCCGTTTTATAGTAATCTTCAGTAAGCGTACTTACCAGTTCTTCTTTGATAAACTTATTACAGGAAGTTACCGTTAACAATAAAACAGCAGTAACCGTGCATTTCATATATAATATTAAATTCTTCATTGTATTACGTTTTAACCTTTTAAAAAACTTACAGATCAACCCTTACCCCCAACACATAACTCTTGAAACTATAGGAGCTGGGACCTACCTGGCTGGTGGTGTTACCCGGAAACTCTCTGTAAGGAACCGTTTCAGGATCATAATCCTTATCTCCATTATGTATGAGGAAAGGATTAACCGCCGTTACATATACTGCAAGATTGCTGGCATGAATTTTTGATGTGAACGTTTTAGGCAACCTGTAAGTGAGTGTAATATTTCTCACCCGTATAAATGTTGCCTTCCTGTAAGTAAGCGCCTCCCAATAGAGGGGAATATCGCTGGTTTGAGTTGGCTGCTGATACTCGTTAGAGGGGTTAGATGGGGTCCAGTAATCAACTCGGTTAGACTGATACCGCCCCACCAGGCCCGGTCTTGGTACCCGGTAAAGACCTCCTACCCTGAAATAGGTAAGAAAATTAAGCTCAAAGTCTTTGTAAGACAATGTATTATTGATACTGGCGATGAAATCGGGATTATGGGAGCCCAAAACAACCTTATCGGCATTGCTGAATGTTGAATCGCCGTTGGCATCTAAAATTTTTATCTTACCGGGTAAAAATGCAGTGTTGGTTTTACCATTCTTTATCCAGTATAAAGAAGAAAGAATACCTCCTGCGGCGGTGTCGCTATACTGGAAGATCCCTTCTTTTTTATAGCTCCAGTAAACCTGTAAAGGCTGATTCAATATCCAAAGATTAGCATAGTTACTGTTGCCTGACCCATCAATATCTACCAATCTTTCCTTGTTTTTAGAAAACATAAAATCTGTGCTCCATTTAAAATTGGCATTATCGATGTTGCGGGTGCTCAGGGCAACTTCAATACCTCTGTTATTTACCTTACCTAAATTTACAGACAGATAGCCTACGCCATTGGCCGCAGGTATCGATTTATCCTGCAGCTGGTTAACCGTATTGGTATTATACACATCGATGGTACCCGTAATGCGGTTATTTAAAATCCCAAACTCTAACCCCAGATTTGCAGTAGTTGTTTTTTCCCATGTAAGTGTAGGTACTGCAAAGGTAGCAGGAGCAGCGCCAATGGCAGCAACACCATTACCCCAGCTGTAACTTGTAGATGCCAGGGGTCCGCCTGTTCTATACGGTGCAATAGACGCATTACCAACCGTACCAATACCCAATCTCAATTTGGCGTAGTCAAATAAATTCTGTGAAGCAAAAAAAGACTCTCTATCTAATTGCCATGCCAACGAAGCCGAGGGAAACCAGGCGCCTGTACTGTTAACTGCAAATACAGACGAGTTATCATATCGATTGCTTAACGTAAGTAAATACTTGCTTCTAAAACCATACTCTACCCTTGCCATATACGACAGATATTTAGCTTCGGCAAAGTTACCACTGCCGGTAACCGTTGCATCGGTATTCTTTTGCAGGGAATACCATTTCTGGGATTCAAAGATCAGATTGTTGGCACTCATGATAGAAGTATCTGTTCTGTTGAGGCTCTGCATCTCATGCAGTAATGTAACATTAATAGAGTGATCTGATTTTATATTGGTACTATACGTTAAGATATTATCGTATACCCAGGAAGAGCTACGCACGTCAGTTCTCGAAGCATTGGCGGGGCTGCCCAAACGGATGGAAGATTGCGCTCCGTTGAATGTACCCCTGTTTGAATTACGAATATCGGCGCCAAACATGGTACGGTATTTAAGCCCCTTAAATAAAGTAACTTCCGCATATACATTACCAAACACCCGGTTAGCCTTGGTTTGATCCATTACTGTATTGCGGTCGTTGATGGCACTTACTATTTGCTGGTCACGGTTGGGAAACATTACCCAGTTGCCTGCACTATCATAGGGAGTCACCAATGGTATCATACCGTTCGCATTTCCATAAGAACTGGTGCTGCTATTGGTAATGCTATGTATAAAATTGATGGAGGTTCCAAAATTTAAAAACTTAACCGGTTTAAAGTCCACCGAATTCCCGATGGAATACCTTGTATAGTCCTGCGCATACTCAATGCCCGTTTGCTTAAAGTAGCCTGCGTTTAAAGAAGACCTGATTTTATCGCTGCCTCCCGTTACAGAAATACTGTGATTATCGGTAGAGCCATTTCGTAATCCCACTTCATTTTGCCAGTCGAAGCTTTTTACCTTCGACGGATCATACATGTCTACACTATCCAGTTGAGAAGTAATGCCTAACCCTCTCAGCAGCTCTTTTTCAGCATCAGTTGTTGGTCTTTTACGTGCCCTGAAAATATTATTAGCCGGGTCGTATACATCCCAGGTATAGGCATCTTTGATTGAATTCCATTGTTCAATGCTACCAAAGCGGGTCCAGAAAAGTGCAATATCGTTAATAGCAGTAGGATAATAGTATAACGGATTAGTAGCTGAAGCCGTACCCCTGTTGGCCGTATATTGGCGGTCGGCAAAAAAAGCCTGCCGCCAGGCATCGGCTATTCCGGGCCCGTCATATATGGGCGCTTGCCTGATGATCTGGTCAACGGATTTGCTGCCCATATAAGTGACATTTATTTTACCGGCCTTTCCCTTTTTGGTAGTGATCTGCACAACCCCGTTTGCACCGCGTACACCGTAAATAGCTGTAGCTGATGCGTCTTTTAAGATATCTACCGATTCAATATCTGCCGGGTTCATATCGTCGATCGTATAAGTTACAGGGAACCCGTCTACCACGTATAATGGTTCATTGCTGGCATTCAGCGATCGATTTCCCCGGATGCGGATGGTACTTCCTCCACCGGGCCTGAAACTGTTGGGCGTAGCCACCACACCGGTTACCCGCCCCTGTAAAGCCTGTGTAAGATTGGTAACAGGTACACTGCGGAGATCGTCGCCCCCTACAGAAGCTATCGCTCCGGTAACATCACTTTTTTTACGGGTACCATAACCTACTACCACTACCTGGTCCATTTCGGCTGCTTTCTGCCTGAGCACTATATTTAACTGCGCCTGATCTACTGTCACTTCCTGCGTTTCAAAACCCACGCTGGAAATCACCAGTACCGAATTTAAAGGAACATCGATCGTAAACTGCCCCTCTGCCCCGGTTGCCACCGTTAAAGTCCCGTTTTTTAATTGCACGGACGCACCTGCTACAGGTTTGGCATTTTCATCTAATACACTCCCCGTAATTTTTGTGGCTGGCTGGGCTCGCAATGTAAAAGGGTTCACCCAAAAAAATATTGCGCATAGCAATAAGCAACAAGAATACTTGCTTCTTTTCATATGACTGTTTGGTTTAAATTAAATAATCGTCAGAAGTACCATACAATGTAGCCAATAAAGAAAAGGCAACTGTCCTGAACCATCCTGCTCCATCACACAACTAACTCATTTGCATGTATTTTTTCCAGGTTTTTCTTAAACTGATTTTCAACCGGGCAAACACAAAAAAAGCATGCTTATACAGCGCGCTTATGAAATCCGGGGTGCTATTTTTTATTGCTTCATTTGTACAGCGCTGTCGTTTATTTCAAAAGGAAGCAATTGGAGCATTCGATAAACTTCGGCACCGGCCAGCAACACAGGACCATAGCCATGGGCCGCAAAATTATTTACCGGGCGATAATAATAGAATGCAGGATCGAAGCCCATGCCTGTTCCCACACAGGTTCCTTCTACCTGCCCATTACCGGTAACCTTTGTAGCTATTGCATTCCATGCCAATATTACCATGGGGCCATAGGCTTTTGCATCCAGCCAACCTTTATTAACAGCACGTGCTATACAATAAGCATATATTGCGGTAGCGGATGTTTCCAGGTACGAATCGTTCTTATTTAAAAGCTGATGCCAGAAGCCTTTTTTATCCTGCAAAGCAGCCAGGCCGGCAGCATGCTTTTTCAACATTTCCAAAATCTGCTTTCTCCCGGGATGCGCTTGAGGCAAAGCATCTAACAATTCAACTTTTGTCATAATGGCCCAGCCATTAGCCCTTGCCCAATGAAACTGGGGATGCGGATCCATATCCTGCACCCACCCATGCATGTAGAGATCGTTATCTTTATTAAACATGCGGCTGGAAAACAGCTGATACTGTTTTACTGCTTCATTAAAGTACTTCACATCACCCGTCAACTTACCCATTTGAGCCAATGCCGGCAAGCTCATATACAAATCGTCCAGCCAAAGCGTATTCCGTAAGGGCCTGTTCCTGGCTAATGTACCATCCTTTAGCCTGAACTCTTTGGTCATGATATAATTGATAAAATTATCTACCATGGGCCTCACTACACCGGCTTTGGCTCCGGCATTCATTGCTTTGATCATAGATGCGCACAAAGATCCGGCATCATCCAGCGCGTGCGGCTGCAGAACTGATTTTACCGGCGTAGCAATACTGGTTTGTTTCGCCTGTAAGTTTTTATAGTGCTTTACAACATCTCCCAAAAAGTTTACCCTATCGATCGAATACTGCGCATAGCGTTTGTCGCCTGTAGCTGCTGCAACCTCCAGCATTCCCGTATAAGTAACTCCCCACTCATAGCTGGTGAGCCTGAAATCGCCTTTTTTTAAAACAGCATTTTCATCGGCCTTAGCCAGCTCCACCTCGGCCCCTGTTTGCTTATCTACCAGGCCCGCAGGTGTTACGGCATTCAGGTATTCATATACACGATCCAAAACCACTTTAACTTTTTCGGGCGTTGTTTCGCCATAAGGTATATCATAATCCGGCTTCATCAGGTGTAGCGGCATTGTAGCATCATTACCTTTGCCACTCACATATTGGGCAGACACTAAAGTTGCCGTAAACACTCCAACGCCCAACAGTAAGGCTGTTTTGATTTGACACGCTAACATGACTTAAATATTTTGGTTTAAATACAGTAAAAATTAAGAAGCTAAGGCATATAAAAAACCTCTTTCAAAGGCACCGACAGCGGTTCGTTATCAGGATGGGTCTCCATGATATCCGCCATATAAGCCCACCATTGCTGCATAACCGGGCTTGCGGGTAAATCATTCATTGTTCTTCCTTGTTCCAGCTTCAGTATACCAATTAAATCAAGCGTTTCGGAATCGAGAAAGATCGCATAGTCGCTTATGCCCGTCTCATGCAAAAGTTTTTTTAGTTCAGGCCATATTTCGTCATGTCGCTTTTTATATTCTGTTTCAAACCCCGGAAGCAATTTCATTTTAAAGGCAATACGTTGCATATCGCTGGTTTATCGTTTCAATAAAAATACAAGTAATGGTCGTTCCCATTGCTGCAATCGTCAATATCAGGAACAAATTAATAATTCTCTCCCAACAGCGCATCCTGAACTGTCCTGAGAGCTGTATCAAGCATTACTTTAATGCATTTTGGGAAAAAGGAAAATCGTCATTTTCAACATGTTCTTTTTTCATGATGTCGGCGATGCGCGCTATCACATCCGGATGAGCAGCTGCCACATTATGCTGCTCTGCAGGATCTGATTGCAGGTTGTACAATTCTATCGGGCCGTCGGCATGGGTCATAGCATTTAAACGTATTCCTTTCCAGTTATCTATGCGAACGGCTTGCTTGCCTCCCTGCTCATGAAACTCCCAGTATAAATATTCATGGTTTTTCTGTGAGCTGTTCTTCAGTTCAGGAACTATAGATATCCCATCAGTTGCCTGGGGCGCCTTAACTCCGGCAAGTTCTGCAAAAGTGGGCAGCAGGTCCCAGAAAGCTCCTGCAAATTCAGACTGGCGTCCCGCCTGTATAGTACCGGGCCACCATGCTATGAAAGGCGTACGAAGGCCTCCCTCGTACAGATCGCGTTTAATGCCTTTTAAACCTGCGCTGCTATTAAAGAACGATGGATCATTACCTCCTTCTTTATGCGGTCCGTTGTCACTGGCAAAAAGTATCAGCGTATTATCCGCTATCCCTAATGCTTCCACCTGCTTCCTTACTTCTCCTACATATTGATCCAGCCTTCCTACCATAGCGGCATAAGCGGCATGCGGATAAGCCTGCGGCTGGTACCCTTTTCCCTGCCATCCTGTTGCAACAGGTACGGGTTTCTCTTCAAAGGCCTTAACATAATACGCCAGCAAAGAATCATTGGCGGGTAACTGTAAAGCAGCATGAGGCAGCGTATAAGACAGAAAAAGAAAAAATGGCTGACGGCTGTTTTTCTGAATAAATTCGCGGGCTTTATCATGTATCAACTGCGCTGCATAAACTGTTTGCGATGTATTAGTATTGGGCAAAGACACTTTGGAAGCATTATGCCATAGGTGTTCTGGGAAATAGTTATGCGCCAGCGACTGGCAGTTATAACCAAAAAACTCATCAAACCCCTGCTTATTAGGATCGCCGGTAGTGCCTACAAAGCCCAGCCCCCATTTTCCGAAATCACCTGTAGCGTATCCGGCCTCTTTCAAAAGCCCTGCTATCGTAACCGTGCCTTCAGGTAGTGGCCACTGTCCTTCTGGCTTTGTGGCTTTATTGCCCCGTACAGGCGTATGCCCTGTATGCTGCCCTGTCATTAAGGAAGAACGGGATGGTGCGCACACAGAAGTGCCTGCGTAAAACTGGTTAAACTGCACTCCTTCCCGCGCCAGGCGATCCAGGTTAGGAGTTTTGATCTTTTTCTGTCCATATACGCCTACATCACCAACGCCCAGATCGTCTGCCAATATGAGGATTATATTAGGCTTTTTGTGTTGCCCGCATAATTCTGTAAAACTCCCCGTCAACAAAACAGGCAGTAAAGAGAACAACCATCTCCATTTCATATAAAAAATTATTTTTGTTCAATAGTAGGAACCACCAATATAGGGATCTGCGCTTCGTGTAATATCCGTACCGAAGTTTCGCCATTCAGCAGTCTTGATAAACCGCTATGCTGATGGGTACCGATTACAATAAGCCCTGCCCCGATTTCCCTGGCATAGCCAATAACTTCATCTTCAACCGTACCTAAAAGCACTTTAGTAATCAATTCCCTTGAACTAAAATCTGCTTTGATCTTCGCCAACTGCTCTTCGGCTATATTTTTATGCGCTTCTATCAGGTCCATTTCATTAGGAAGAACCGCCGTTTCGATACCTGCCAGAGGATCAACCATATTGGTGGTAACATAAGTGCCAACCGCCGCTACCACATGAACCAGGTGCAGTTCTGATTCAAATTTATCAGCCATTTCAATGGCTTTACTAACAACCAATTCTGTTTGGCTTTGTAAATCTAACGCAGCAACAATACTTTTCATTCGTATATTTTTTATGGTTTTAAAGGTAGAATGAAACATCGCATTATATATGTTCCCCGTGTAAGAATACCAATAACTGTCGGAATATCATGCTTCGTTTCATGTATATATATTTTTACTGATCAGGTCCTATAGCGTTTCGCATAAGAAAACAACCAGGCATGAAAGCGAATATTTTTTTATGCTACATTTCATATCAATTGTTTTAAATGTTGTAAACCGATGGCATATTTTAAATTTTCGGCTTACTTTAGTACGACATAAAGCTACTACTTTGAAGCAAGATAAAGAAGTTTGGTTAAGGGACGAACCTGTTGAAGGCATTACAGCACTACTGCAACCTGTTGCCCACGCACTCCTCCAGTCGGGTGAAGAACTTGCAATTATTATGCAGAACTTTAATAATGAATATTTGTGGAGCAAGCCGGCAGGCTGTGCTTCGCCGGGATTTCATTTATTACATATTGCCGGTGTACTGGACCGCCTGTTGACTTATGCAGAAGGAAACCTGCTTTCGGAAACCCAGCTGGCTTATTTAAAGAAAGAAGCGGAAATACATAACCTCACTTATTTGGAACTCGAAAATCAATGCCGGCAACAGATTCAAACTACCCTGGAACGATTAAAAAACTTCACCTCCGACATGCTTACCGACCGCAGGTGGGTTGGAAGAGCCGCCCTTCCCTCCACCGTTATAGGGCTTTGTACGCATGCAGCTGAACATACTATGCGACATATAGGCCAGCTGATGGTTACCGTAAAGGTTTTACATGCCCCGCAGCACTCCCACCTTTGACCCTATGCCTGTTTTTCGGTAAGATATCTCCAATATCTTTTAGGAACATGACGTACATGTAGCCGGGTATTTTTCCTCGACGCGATATTGGTACTCTTGAAATAATCCTGCCACAAGGCAGCGTATAGAGCTTCCTGCTCATCAAGTGTAACGGAGTCGGTAGCTACAGAATCTGATGAAATATCTAATACACTCAACTCTATTTCACTAAGCTGACGTTTATCATAATATGCGCCATACCTGCGTTTATTATCGTAAATAAGCCATTGCTGATCTGCATAGCGCTCCCTGAAAAAACGCGTTATAAGTGGTAACACATTAAAATCCGGCTCCATAGTAGCAAAATACAAATGGTCTTTACTTTTTTGAAAGCGTATAAACGCCTTCATACGGTGTTTTTCCCGCTCTACTTTTTTGGCTGTTTGGGTAACGGATAAAATATCAGCGTCGCCATAATTGTTTATTACCTCACCGCCGTTTTTAAAAACATTCACCATCAGCCGGAATAATTGATCATATATTTCGGGTATTTCGGCCAAATACGCCACGTATATTTTTCGCGCTTCGGTAGCCGGCAAACGTTTTATAAGTCCGTTCCACACCCTTTGTGCACAGGCATCATTAGTATTCACATGGTGAATAATTCCAAAAACAGAATTTTGATGAACAGCAGACGCATATAAGCGGGCATTAAAATTCTTTCTTTCAAAACAATCAAAAACAGCAGTAAGCAATCCCTTAAAACTGCCATCAAAAACATAGTCCATATAAAGCCGTTTTAAAATAGCTGCAATTGTGCATGATGAAGGTTTTTATATTTACTATGGCCGTTGCAGAGAATCATTGATTTAATTTCATGAGGTTGCAGGTTTCGTAAGCTGTTGTAAGAGTCAGCACAGTAAATAAAATACTGTGCCCTGTTGTACGCCACTCCTATTTTCTGCAGTTGGTGCACATGCAATTTACCAAACTTCCGGGCTGCTATAATATGTTGCGCGCTCTGCCTTCCTATTCCCGGTACTCTGATGATCATGCCATAATCAGCCGTATTGATATTAACGGGGAAAAGATGCAAATTACGCAGGGCCCAACTTAGCTTGGGATCGATATCCGTTTCAAGATTGGGATGGTTTGCATTTAGCAATTCTTCCACTCCAAATCCATAAAAACGCATCAACCAATCGGTTTGATAAAGCCGGTTTTCGCGAAGCAAAGGCGGGGGAGTTCCCAACTGCGGCAAAAGAGAGGCGCTATTGGGTATAGGAATAAAGCCACTATAATATACACGTTTAAGAGAAAATTTTTTATAGTACGCCGCGGCTGTTTGCATAATCTGCATATCCGACTCCGGTGTAGCGCCTATTACCATCTGTGTGCTTTGACCGGCAGGAACAAACTGAGGCACCCTTTTTATTAATTTCCGGTCGCCCTTAAACTGTGCTATCTGGTTTTGCACAAAATTCAGCGGCTTCTGAACATCCCGGTGGCTTTTATCGGGCGCTACTAGTTGTAGACCCTCTTCTGTAGGCATTTCTAAATTGATGCTCATTCGATCTACATACAGTCCGGCTTCTTTGATCAGCTCCTCACTGGCTTTAGGAATAGTTTTTAAGTGGATATAACCATTATACTTTTCCTCCAACCTGAGTTTTTTAACAACGCGCAGGAGCCGCTCCATAGTATAATCTGCATTTTTAAAAATGCCGGAACTTAAAAAAAGCCCTTCTATATAATTACGCCGGTAGAAATTCATGGTGAGCTGCACCACTTCATCTACAGTAAAAGCTGCCCGCTTTACCTCGTTGCTTTTTCTTGAAACGCAAAAAGCACAATCATAAATACATTGATTGGTTAGCAGGATTTTCAATAAGGATACACAACGGCCGTCCTCTGTATAGGTATGACAAATACCATTAGATGCATTGCCGATGCCGCCTTCGTTTTTTCGTTTGCTGCCGCTGCTGCTACAGCTTACATCATACTTGGCGGCATCTGCTAAAATGTTTAATTTCTCCCTTAGCCTATCGTTCATTTTTTAAATTTTGTGAACGATAGCCTGTATACTATACGTTCAATTTCCCTTCCACTCCATCACTGTTATCTGTTTTTTGCCCGGTAACTGCCGCCCATGCAAAACTGGCCAGCGTTACCAGCTTTCCGGCTTTTGTATCCCAGTAGTAAGTATCTCCCGGCGCCACTCTTATAATCGTCACATCCGGATCATCCTTTCCTTCTTCAAACCAGGCTTTAGCCAGCGGCGACCATTTTTCTTCTATCGTTTCTTTATCTGTATAAATAAAAGCATCACCAAAAACAGAGAGATATTCGTGATCGCTGTTGTTCATAAAAAATAGCTGTACCCGCTTATCATCCCCAATCTCAAAATTTTTATTGCTGCTGGCACTGCTTATAAACCAGAGATTTCCTTCTTCATCGCATTCCTGCAAAGTCATCGGGCGCGCCGCTAAAGGCAATTCATCCAACTGGGTACAGAACATACAAACACGCGCTTTTTCTGAAAGTTCTTTCAACTTTTTAGCAGCTTCCTGCTGGGTTAAATTTTCGGTAGACATAAAGTTTAGGGTTTAATTGCCTTACCTATACATAAAGCGCGCCAAACCAGTATACCCTAAATTTATTTCTTAAAAGCTGATGCAAAATACGCAACAAAACTAATAATTTTAGTAAAATGATTTGCTATTTTTTTTAGTTTCATGATGTTTTTTACTTGCCGTATCTTTAAGCACCAATTCTGAACTATGCCCTACCAAAATATTAACGCCGTAATTGCTGATCTTCAGTCTATAGTAAGCTACTGTAAAAAAAACAACCTCAGAGCAGGCTATTTTGCCGCGCTTTATTTACGCATGACCCAGGCTGTAAAAGAGGGCATACAAAAAGGGGTATTCGAAGATAATCAACGCATGGAACAACTGGATATCTGTTTTGCAGAACGCTATACAGATGCCTGGAAATGCTTTACAACCCAACAACCGTGCACCCAATCATGGCAATATACCTTTAACAGCACTACCAACAATAATAATATAGTATTACAGCATTTGCTGCTGGGCATTAATACGCATATTAATCTTGATCTGGCAATAGCTGCAGCAACTATAGCTCCCGGGAGCAAAATCAATTCCCTGGAAAAGGACTTTAATGTAATCAATCAAATTATAGCTGCACTTATCGACGATGTACAGGAATGCCTTTCACAAGTATGGCCGCCTATGCGGTTCCTGGCCCGTATCATAAACGGGCGCCATGAAGCCGTTTTAAACTTCAGCATTGATAAAGCCAGGGCTACTTCCTGGAGCAATGCGCTGCTATTGGCTAATATGACAGAAGGCCAAAAGAGCCAGCATATAGCGGCGATGGATCATCTTGTAAAAAAGCTGGCAGGCAAAATTGAGCAGCCGGGCCCCTGGGCCATTTACCTGTTAAAACTGATCAGGAAAACCGAATTTGACGTACCTGCAAGAACTATCGGGTTGATTGAATCGGTAGTAATGTGATGAAGATCTTCTTTGATTATGCGCAGAACTTTATACCGCTTCGGGTTATTATCTACTGTGGAGAATATTTTGCTGCAGAGAACGCAGCAGAAATAATGGGGATGCACTCCATTTATTTTATTCTATTGAGCTCCGGCTTCAAAATTACTTATAGGTTCCATAAAATAATATCTGTAACGCTCCGCCAACTTACTTTCTCTGCCGTATTAGTTTCACGTTATATTCAGCATTTTAACTATCTTTAAGTAAACTTAACCCATGATACCATTAAAAATATATGCGGGCGGACACGCTGCTTACCTGGAAGCACTGAAGATAAAACTCAGGGACCTAATTAAAAAAATAAACCGGGATCCGAAATTATCACCTGCAGAAAAAGCAGATGCCCGGCAGGAAGCGGTAAAATCTATACAGCGAGATAAAAGAGAAAGCCTCAAAAACTGTTATTAATTCCTCTACCTTCTTTTAGGAACCTCCTCTTGTTGGTTTCGGCTTAAATATTGTTATACACTTCTTTACTAATTATAATGTAATGAAGAAACGATATGTATGGATAGGGGCCGGAATATTGGTGGCCGCGGGAGCTGTAGCTTATTTGGCAGCAGGCAGAACTGTTCCCAAAGGAATAAAGGCGGTTAGTAACTTTCAGAAAGACCGTTATTTAGGAAAATGGTATGAGATCGCCCGATTTGATTTTCGCTTCGAAAAAAACATGAGCCACGTAACTGCGGAATATAGCGCCAATAGCGATGGCACCATCCGGGTAAAAAATTCGGGGTACGATAATAAAAAATACAAGCAAAAACAGTCGATAGGTAAGGCCAAGTTTGTAGGCAACGAGGATGTGGCTATGTTAAAAGTATCCTTCTTTGGACCCTTTTATGCAGGCTACAATGTGATCGCCATTGATGACAATTACCAATATGCACTGGTTTGCGGGAAGAGCAGGGATTACCTGTGGCTACTTTCGCGGGAAAAAACAATGCCTGACAGCATTAAGAACAACTACCTCAACATTGCAAAAAAGGCAGGATTCAATATTTCCGAACTCGTGTGGACACAACAGTATTAAAATATGTCGCAGATCAATCCAGATCAATATGATCAATTAACGGCTTCCGAAGCGGTAGCATTGCAAAAGGAACTGAGGGCCCGAATAAATATTACAACACTCAACACCCCAATACGCTTAATTGGAGGCGCTGACATCTCTTTTAATAAATTTGAAGAAACTGTTTATGCAGGTATCATTATACTGAAATACCCCGAAATGACGCCCGTTGACCAGATATCTGTAATTGCTGCTACCCGTTTCCCTTATATATCCGGCTTATTAGCATTCAGGGAAATTCCGGCTCTTTTAAAAGCATGGAATAAACTGGCTCAAAAACCGGATATCATGGTGCTGGACGGCCAGGGCATTGCGCACGAAAGACGATTGGGCATCGCTACTCATTTCGGGTTACTAACCGATACCCCTTCCATTGGATGTGCGAAGACCAGGCTAACGGGCACTTACACCGAACCGGAAGATCGGATTTTTGCCCAAAGTCCTTTATTTCATACGAATGAACATATAGGCACTGTTTTGCGTACAAAACTAAAATGTAAGCCCATCTTTGTTTCCCCGGGCCATAAAGTCAGCATTGATCAAAGCGTAGACATCATTAAAAACTGTACCCGCAAATACAGAATTCCCGAGCCCACCCGCTTAGCCCATCTACTGGTTAATGAAACAAGAACTCAACACAAAAAAAATACTACGCCACCGCTATTTTAAAGCGCTCCGGGCATGGTTGTAAGCAGGTATGCTTCTTTCTGAGATCGTTTTTCATTCATTTGCCGGTACTGAACATGTCACTCCCCGGGGACATATAAAACACCTTATCTAAAAAAAACGGCCTCCTGTCTCGTAAAAATGCCTGCTCATCGAAAATCTTTACAGGAACAGCTGCAGCATAATATTTTTACATCGGTTTAGAGGGCTAGAGTGGGCTGCGGTGCCTTTCCAGGCAGTACGTTTGCCCCTCTTTTTTTATCTGATCCTCCCGCAATGTCGTTTTTCATACTAAAACAGGTCTTTTAATACGGTTTGAGCTGCATGATAGCCGCACATACCATGCACGCCTCCGCCAGGAGGAGTAGATGAGGAGCAAATGTATATTTGCTTGTCGGATGTACGATAAGGTGTCAGGCTTAAAGTAGGGCGCGTATACAACTGGCGAATGTCTATAATACCACCATTAATATCTCCTCCTATATAATTGGGATTATAAGTTTCCATTTGTTGGGCGTTCATAGTATGCCTGCCCAATATAAGCTTTCTGAACCCCGGAGCAAAGCGTTCTACCTGTTGTTCGATAACGCCCGTCATATCAACAACAGATCCATTAGGAACATGGCAGTAGCCCCAAGCTGTATGCTGACCCGCCGGCGCACGTGAATCGTCAAATAAGCTCTGCTGAGCCAGCAGTATAAAAGGCTTGTCTCCTATTTTCCCCGAGGATGCCGTACTTTCTGACAAAGCGATTTCTTCGTAGGTTCCGCCTATATGAATAGTAGCCGCTTTTCTACATTGTTCCGAAATAAAAGGTATAGGACCACTCAGTGCCCAATCTACTTTAAATACACCCATGCCATAACGATAACGTTGCAGCTGTGCTTTATAAAAAGAATTAAACCGGTGACCTGCTATTTGTAGCATTTGTGCCGGTGTTACATCTAATAATACAGTACGCGCCGGGGGTAATTCGTCTACAGACTGTATCCATTTACCGGTTTGAATAGTTCCGCCTAAATGTTTAAAATAAGCAGCCAGGGCATCTGCAATTGCCTGGGAACCTCCCTTCGCCATCGGCCATCCTTTAATATGTGCAGCAGCTGACAATACTAACCCTATTGCGGCAGTGCTGATATTAGTAAGTGGCTGAATAGAATGGGCCGCCATGCCTGCCCACAGGCCCCTGCCTTCTTTAGTGGAGAAGCTTTTCGCAATAGCAGAAGCAGAACGTAAGGCTTTTAAACCAAACCTGGCCAATTTAAAAGGATGGCCAGGAAAACGTAATGGCGCCAGGATACTGTCTATGATAAAAGGCCAGTTCTCTATCACAGGCCCTATCAAATCCAAATAAACCTGTTCGTCTTTACCTAAAGCTTTTGCTGTATCCGCTATAGACTTGGTTACATACGCCGCACCCTCCCCGTCAAAAGGATGTGCTGCGGCGACGGCAGGATGGATAAACTCCAACCCAAAGTCTGCCAAGGGAAGCGATGAAAGAAAAGGTGAGTGAATGGCCATTGGATGGATAGCAGAACATACATCGTGACGAAAACCGGGCAGGGTTAGCTCACCGGTTCTCAAACCGCCTCCCACCTGGTCCTTACCTTCAATCAGCAATACAGAATGACCCTGCTGCTGCAACCTGATCGCTGCTGCCAGGCCATTAGGGCCAGATCCTACTACTATAGCATCATACTTAACAGACATGAGATAATCTGATTCCAGGAGAACCACGCCAACTGCTGGCAGCACCTGTGGTATTATAAGTGATCAAACAATGATTAATGTGCTTTCTGATTTCCAATACGGGTAATATCTTCCCCCAGATCCAGTATAGATAGCTGAGGATATTCCTTTCTTAAAATACTGGCAGCAATGGAAGACCGGTACCCCGAAGCACAATGCACTACTATAGGCTTATTTTTAGGGATCTCCGCTAATCGTTTATCTAATTCCGGCAAAGGAATATTTACAGATGATGCAATAATCGGCGCTTCATCATATTCCTTTTTATTACGCACATCAATAATTGTATAATCATTCGCATCAGTTAAAGAAAAAGGCTTACCATTTAAAGACACGGGGTATTTATTTTTCACAGTGTATACAAACCCGCCTTCAACATTCGATTCATAACCTATTTTCGCAAGCTTTCTGATAGCGGTATTAAAAGCACTCTCATCCTGTACTACCAGGTAAAACCTCTTCTCCGGGGCAATAACAGTTCCCAACCAGGTTTCAAACTTAGTACCTTCGGGAACATAAATAGCGCCCGGATAGTAGGCATCCTGCAAATCACTTTTGGGCCTGATATCTACTACCAGGGCATCCCCGGCGGGTTGAAAATTTTCTTCTTTAAACGGAACCTGCCTTATACCGGGTTGCACATCGGCCGCTCCGGCACGGTTCAACTCAACATCATAAGGAAAATATTTAGGTATAAAAGGCAGATCCTTTAAAATAGCGGTAACAAAATCCGTTTCATTTGCATGATGAAAAGCATGGTTGTTTTGCTTCTCGTATCCTATGGTGCTGGATGTTACATTACGGGTGGCATTACCACAAAGCGATCCGGCTCCATGCGCAGGATAAACGATTACTTTATCACCCAAAGGCGCATACTTGTTTTGTATGGTGGCATACATAGCTTTGGCCAGGCTGGCTCTCTGCTCATTTTCATTTTTGCCATACTCTCTTAAATCAGGCCTTCCTACATCACCAAACAGCAGGGCGTCTCCGGTAAAAACAGCCCGGTCAATATTATTTTCCTTTAAAACGATGGAAATGCTATCAGGCGAATGGCCCGGGGTATCCAATATCCTTAACAGGAGATGATCATTTAAAGCAATTACATCGCCATCCTTCACCGGATGATGCGGATACCTGGCCCGCAGCCGCTCACTCACATATATGCGCGTTTTAAGTTTACGATATATTTCTGCATGACTGCTGACAAAATCTGCATGAGGATGCGTTTCTATAACGGCAATAATAGTAGCATCATTTTGGGCAGCATAATCATAAAAGGGCTGCGGATCCCGTGACGGATCTACCAATACGATCTTTTTATCGAACAGGATCGCATAGGTGAATTGCGACAGTCCTTCATCCGTAAATTGCTCTATATGATACATAGCCGCTGTTTTATTTACTATTAAACGGGGAGCCAGAATTCCAACACCAGCCATCGATGCACCATTCTTTATAAATTTCCTTCTGTTCATGAACTCCTATTGCACTGTAAAATTAATCCGGTCCACACCTGCATTATTGCCCTTATTCTGAAAAGCGTACACCGTTAACTCGTAACTGCCTTTTTCCAGTGAAGGGAACTTGCCTTCATATAAATTAACCACATCTGCCTTATTTAGTTCATAACTGCCGGTTAATTTTCCCTCTTTCTTCAAATAAGCCCTTACCTCGAAATCATCGGCGTCCCATACGCCACCCTTAGAAATAGGACAACCACAAAGCATTACCAAATTTACCCTGAAAACGAACGTTCCTTTATTAAAACTTTCTTTGGATAAAGACTGATGCGTATAAGGGCTTAAGATATCAAGAATCAAACCAGGAAGTTCAATAATGATTCCATCTCCCAAAATATCCTTACCAGGTATTACCAGCAACTGTGTGCTACCTTTAATAGCCGCACCCCGGCGACTCAGAGGAGCCTGTACTTCAATATCTACCAAAGTGGGTTCACTCACATCAACCGTTGCTATATATTTCGCAGTAGTACTGTCTGTTTGGGACTGATACCTGGCCGCGGGTGTTTGCATAATTGTTTTTGTATCCCCAGAACCACCCGATGTAATACCCCTGGATAAAACCGATCCGGATATATTGTCTCTAACTATCACAGCGGCGCCGCCGATACCGGTTCCTATGAATTTTGCATCTTTAGCTTTCACCCTTATTACTATTTTAGTTGGCAGCGCATGTAGTTCGCCAGAAAACAAGAAAAGAATGAATAAAAGAATAGAATAAAATACACGCATGAGTATGTTTTTAGTTTAATAATGATATTTTTTATTTTCTGTATACCAGTACTTGCCGGGAGCATGTGTTTGAGGAATACGCTCCAGCACAACATGAATTGTATCTTTATACTGATCGATACCCGACAACTGAATGGTTGCAGCATCTGTTTGGGCATAATGCCATCGGAGGATACCTAATGTATCCCGGGCATCGGTTTTATACAATTCTTTTAAACCCAGGAAATCCTTGTCGGCGTATTTCTTCAAGGTGGCCTTACTGAACTTCTGGTTTTTGTCTACCAGGTAAAGATTGCGTTCCACCGAATCTATTTCATAGTACAGATAAACACGCCCCCCGGCCCGGCCTGTCAATTCGTACTCTTTAAACAGGTCCGTACCATCCGGAACTCCGTTACCTGTTTTGATATCAAAGGGTTTAAAAACTTTATAAGAAAAGGTGGAATAGCGCTCAAATACGGCATTATGCCATCTTACCGAATCTGAAGGCGAATATTTCAGGCTATCGCCGTTTAAGACAAAACTTTTTACATTGTAAAAACCTTCCGCTTTTTTAAGACCAGGTAAGATGGGTTCCTTTAATCGTCCTTTATTATAATGCAAATCGTAACGATAATAACTATAAACAAAAAGGAACAAAAAAATAAAAATTGCTTTTGCAGCAATATGAAGCCTCATACCCAGGGAGGTTTTATACACCGGCGCATAATACTGTGGTACTACAGTTTCCCCTTTGATAAATAATTTCCAGATATCCGGGATATACTGAACTAATAAAAAGAGGGCAAGCAATACAAAATAAGAGCTATATACATGCACACCGCCGTCATAGCCGAGATTGGCGTGCGCAATATTGTACAACACTCCTGCTGTAAGAATGGCTCCGATGGCTGTGGTAGATCTGAAAAACAGCAGCGTCCCGATTATTATTTCCAATGCTCCGAGGAATATCTGATATTCCAAAGAAAGGCCAACCGATTGCCAGTATAATTTAAAAGGGGCATAATCGCCAAACTCGGTATGCAGGTTACTTACCGATGGATAAGGCATTTGCATGGGATAGAATTTTATCAGCCCAAAGGCAATTAAACCTATAGCAATCCGGTATCGAACCAAAACCCTTAACCAGTAATATAATTTATTGTAACCAGAGATCGTACGTTTACGAACCGGTAAAGACCAGATAGTCCCTCCCCCAACAGCAACCAGGAAAAGGGCTCCCCATGTAGCATAAGAGGCCAGGCCCCATCTCCCGCTTTCTGACTTTATTTCAATCAGTCCCGGCCGGGAGCCCGCCAGTGCACCCAATAGTTTATAAAGGGAAAAATCTGAAAAAAGTTTGGTATACCACTCGGGCTCAAGCGGAACGATCAGCAGGATAAAGAAAATAAACGCCACCCTGAAAATAAACTTTTCAGGCCGGCTCCATAGTTTATCATTTATTGAATGAGACAATGTTTGGGTAGCTGTGCTCATAATATTTTTTTTAATAGATCTTGATAGGCTTTCTTCGCCCGGCATCCAACAGGTATTTTTTGGTATAACGGGCTAATTGGACATGCAATGAATCGCCTTTATGGTCAGTGCCATGCACATAAATAATGCTATCTGCTATTCGGATATCCAGGTCGTACTTTTTAGCGTTCGAGCTTTTTTCAAATAACTGTAAGCTATACCTGTTATTATTGACAGGTGAATAAGTGTAGCGGTAAAAATGCCTACCGGCGTTTCCGATCTTATCAAAATTCTTTAAAGAGTCTGGATGCCACAAGAGTTGCGGTTTTGTACTGTCCACTATCACAGGTTCATTATCCCTGATGCTGATCGTGTTCCAGGATTCAAATACTACATTCTGCCAGCGAACGGGGTCAACCAAAGAATAAGGCAGGGTATCTTTATTATAAATAAACGACTGTACGTCATAAAATCCGCGGATGCCTTTTATTCCAGCTTCAGGGGAATAAGGTAATTGAGAATTTGAATAGGAACGATAAGCGCCTATTCCAAAGAAAACAAACACCACCACAAAAGCAGCTCTTACTATCTTCTTCACGACGGCTCTTACAGTAGAAGTATTGGCCCAGTAAGGATCCGGGGTTGTTTTCACCCTCAAAAACAGCAGCGAATAAAACCTGGGAAAATCGTATGAAAATATAAAGATAGCCAGCAGCAGCAGTAAAGAACTATACACCTGTTCTCCAATATCAAACACAAAGTTGGAGATCACCACATTGGATAGAACCGCAATTAAAAGCCCCGCTCCGATAGCAGCTGTTTTTCTGAATAACAAAAGGATACCGCCCAGCAGCTCTAGTAATCCTATGGCCGGCACATACCCTGCAAACGTAATGGAGGTGCTTAAATAATATATCTTCCAGCTAAGAAAATCGCCGTACTCTGTATGATAATCGCTTAAAGAAGGCTTCGGCAACTGTAACGGCAGCAGTTTAACGATGCCGGTTGTAGCCACCGCCAGCGCCAGCCGTATCCTTATAAAAACTCTCAGGAAATAATATAGCCGGTTATATTCTTTTACTTTTCCCTTATCGGCAAAATGCCAGATAACGGTTCCAGCCAGGGCTATTCCCAGCGCAATCAGCCAGTTCCAGTAGCCGGTAAATGGTTGATTTACTTTCTGGCTTTCCGGAACAAATGAGGTTCGGTAAGTAAAGAGCTGAAACGCGGTTTCAAAACTGAACGGTGCGTTTTTAACCGACTCGAACAAAAGCCGGTCGAAAGGAATAGACAAAACCAGGAGGAAAATAAATACGAGCCGGAAGGTAAATAGTTCCCCGTTTGTCCATGGTTTGTGAAGTGTTGGGTGAGACATAGAAACTGTTTGATGATTGGATAATAAAACCATTCCTGCCGGTATTAATTGCCATACCCGGGATTCTGCGTAAGACTGCCATCTACCAGTATCTGCGCATATGGAATAGGAAGCAGCAACTTGTTAGCATCTGTAATACCCAAAACAGCTTGCGCCCTCCCCGTTCTTACCAGGTCGTACCACCGGTGATTTTCAAAAGCAAATTCATACCTGTTTTCATTTTCAATGGCTGTTAATAATTCAGCAGCAGTATTTATTGAAAGCGACGCCAAACCAGCCCTGTTTCTCACCTTGTTTAAGTCTTCGCGGGAGCCCGATATATCAGGAACCGGCAGGCTGGCCCTTGCTTCGGCCCTGATCAGGTACAACTCCGCTAAGCGGATAATATAAGCAGGATCGGTACCGTTGGTTCTGTAATACAAATTGCCATACCAGGTAGCCACGCCGTTTGCCGGTACGTTGATCAGCAACTGTGTTCTATCGCCCACTATAGCGGCATTGCTTAAAATAGCAGCAAACTCATCCGATGGTCTTAGCCAGCCAATACCTCCCCTGGCAGAAGGCTGCCAGTTATACGCCTGTGTATTGGTAACAGTAGTATTATAATACAACTCAAAGATGGACTCCCGGGTATTGGATGCATTATTGGCAAAGAAAGAGCTATAAGGATTTAACAAGGCATAATTCTCAGTATCGCCAATCAACCTGCCTGCATATTCGATCGCGGCATTCCATTCTTTTAAATACAAATGGTAACGCGCTCTTAAAGCCCATACTGTTTTCCTGGTGGCACGTATCCTGTTTGTTGTATTGGGCAGCAAGTTTTCAGCAGCTTCCAGGTCTTTCAAGATCTGGGCATAGGTTTCCTGCACGGAGCTCCTGGCGAGGCTACCTATAGTTCCGGCCGATTTAGTTGGAGTGAGAATTAATTGAACGCCTCCCCAGGTTCTTACCAAATCAAAATAGGCCAGCGCGCGCAAAAAATAAGCCTCTCCGGCGAGTTGATTTCTGATGGCCTCTGTAAACGTGGTGGTGGTGCTTAAAGAAGGTACTTTTTCTATAACATTATTAGCCCTGTTAATTGTATTGTAAATGCTGGTCCAAACGCTGGCCAGAGGTCCCAAGTCAGCCCTCACAGTATGGGTTGTTAATGTTTTATTTACAGCCTGGCTTCCCGTATATTGCACATTATCCCCTGATAGATTTCCTAATAAAAGAAAGTTATATCCATAATAATCGTTTGACTCTAATTGATTATAAATACCCCTGACGGCTGTTCTCGCTGAGGCTTCATCAACAATAGTAACCTGGTCTGACGTAGCAGTTTTGGGCTCGACCTCAAGGAATTTTTTGCAGGAAGCCAAGGCTCCTGAAATAAGATTAAGAAGAAAAATAAAATAGAAAGTATATTTTTTATGTTGCATATTATTGAGCTGTTTGTGATAAGAAAAAGCTAGAATGTTACGTTGAGGCCAAATTGAAAGCTGCGGGGCTGGGGAGGTGTACCAAATCCGCCAAGACCCTGTGCGTTAGGATTGGAAGTAACACTTGTTTCCGGATCGCCGGTATATTTTGTAAGAATGAACAAATTGGCAGCTACAAAATACAGGCGAACATTATTCAGCCTTACCCTGTCAACCAAAGATCCGGGCAGGCTGTAACCTACCGACAGTTGCCGTAGTCTTAAAAAGGATGCGTCTTCCAGGTAACGGCTGTTCTGGTCTAAGGTGTAGTTGTAGCCGGCAGAGGTCAGCCTCGGTACATCTGTTATGTCCCCCGGTTTCTGCCATCTCTTCAACAATGTGGCATTAGCACCGGTGCCTGGATTGCGTTCCAGGAAAAAACGTTGCAGGTTCAGCGCATAGCTGCCATACTGGAATGAGAAAAGAGCGCCTAAGTCGAATTGCTTAAACCGTATGGTATTAGTTAATCCGCCATAGAATTTAGGATAGAAGTTATGCAGGATCTTCCGGTCTTCAGCGGTAACTACCCCGTTTTCATCCTGCCCGTCGAATACAGGATTGCCGGTTGCAGGATCCACATACAATTGCTCATACAACCAGAAAGAGTTTAAAGAGTAGCCTTCTTTCAATATCACCCAATCCCGCGTATACTGTGTAATTGGGGTGGGTAATTTTTCAATCCTGTTTCTGTTGCCCGAAATATTAAAGCTGGTTGTCCAGTTAAAATTTTCTGTTTTTATATTCGTTGAATTGATCGTTAGCTCATACCCTTTGTTACTCACCTCGCCTACATTAGCCCAGTATACCGAGAACCCCGAGGAAGCCGGAACAGGCCTTTGCAATAAAAGATCTGAAGTATATTTATTGTACACGTCAAAGGTGATACTCAACCGATCCCTGAAAAATGACGCGTCCAGCCCAATACTTGTTTGTGCTGTTTTTTCCCAACGCAGATCGTCATTACCCAGTTGCAAAGGTCCGATACCTGCCAACGGAGTACCTGATACATCTGCATAAGGGCTTCCACCTGACCATAACCCTCTTGCTGCAAAATCGTCGATGCCCGCCTGGTTACCTGTTATACCGTAAGACGCTCTTAGTTTAAGATCACTGATCCACAACACATCGTTGAGGAAGTGCTCCTTCTTCAATCTCCAGGAAGCGCCAATAGCAGGAAAGTATCCTCTTCGGTTGTTCTTACCAAATTTAGAAGAGGCATCGGACCTGAAGCTTGCTTCGGCAAAATATTTATCTTCCAAAGAATAACCGATACGCCCGAAATACGAAGCTATGGTGTGTTTGGTCCAACGGTCGCTGGCTAATGTAGATGCCGCGGAAGAGATCAGCTTATAATTACCATTGGCAAAACCATTGCCTTCTGCATAAGTATATTTTAAAGTATTGCTTTGCAGCGTATTTCCTAATAAAACAGTGAAATGATGCGCATGTATCTTTTTGTTATAGGTTAATACCTGCTCGTTGATCCATGCATTGTTCTGCGTTACCGATTCAATAGCTTTACCATTAACGGCAGAACCTATGGAAGTTCCGTTATTCCAGTATTGATACTCGTCATACAAATTATAATCAGTGCTGATGCTCGACTTAAATTTCAGCCCCTCCAATATATCGAACTCTGCGAATGCGCTTCCCACATACCGCAGGCTTATCGTATTTACGTCGTAGTTATCAACCAATGAGTACGTATTTTCCAAACCGATCAATGCGCCCGAAGCATCATGTGTAGGACTATAAGTGGCGCCGGTTATGGCAGATCCCCATAAACGTCCCTGGGGGCCGTCGCCTAAACGGGCCTGGTTGCGATAGCTCCTGGAAATGCTGTTGGTTAAGCCAATCTTTACCTTATCCGACAGCTGCTGATCGAAATTAAATTTGATGCTGGCCCTGTTAAAGCCGATCACCTTAAAGAAAGCATCCTGGTTGGTATAGCCTGCACCCAGGTAGTATCTTGAATTACTGCCGCCGCCCTGGATACCGATATTGTAATCCTGGATGTATCCCTTTCTTAGTAAAAAAGCTAAGCGATCATAAGTCTTTTGCTCCTCAGGCGCCCCTAAACCACCCTGGGATACCGGCCTGAAAGGGCTTTGAGCCGCCTGGCCCGAATTCACCCAGTACTCGTTTACCAAAGTTGCCGCTTCAGGGCCCGATATCAGGTTAGGTAATACAGATTTATCTGCTTCAACCCAACCATTGGAAACACTGATATCTACCTTGGTCTTGCTTCCATAATTGCCTTTCTTGGTAGTAACAATCACAACTCCATTTGCACCGCGCGATCCATAAATAGCAGTGGCAGATGCGTCTTTAAGCAGCTCTATCGATTCTATATCGGCAGGGTTGATATCGGCCAACGGCGATGTGCTTCTGCCACCCAAATTGGTAGTTTGCAAACTAGTGTTATTTAAGAATACCCCGTCAATAATATACAATGGGTCGCTGCTTGAGTTGATAGAAGTAGTTCCTCTCAAACGCAGAAAAATACTCTCGCCCGGAACGCCCGAGTTGGTAATCACCTGCAATCCCGCCGCCTTGCCTTGTATCTGCGCATCAAAACTGGCAACAGGAATTTTGTTTACTTCGCCAGCCTTTATCCTGGCAATAGAACCTACCACATCAGATCGGCGCTGGGTTCCGTATCCTACCACCACCACATCATCCAGCTGGCTTTTAGCTGGCGCCAGTTTTACATGTACAGGAGAGCCGTTGGCAAGAACAATTTTCTTTTCATAACCTATAAACGTTATAATGATGTTGTACGGAAATTTTTGACCGGTACGTAATTCAAACTGTCCCCTTGCATTGGTAGTGGTTTGATTCGTAACCCCCTCAATAGCAATATTGGCACCTTCCAGGGGTTGGTTGGTATTTTCATCCACCACGGTTCCTTCGAGTATAGAATTAACCGTTGGAGCATTTTGCGCTCCGGATAGCTGGTTTAAAGAGAGTAACAGTATACATATAAGTATACGATAAAGGTAAATGTTTGTCTGCCTGCTCATTTGTTTGAATAGTTGGTTGTCCTGCATCGACATAGACATAGCTGTCCTGCCGGCAACAGATGCACGTTAATTAGATATTTACAGTAAGGTCATTGCAAAAAAATCCAGTGAGCGTTCGCCGTTACAGGCTCCTACAACCCATAAACGCTACATGCAGCAGGATATCCTTACTTTATAATAATGAAGTTCGAAGTGGTAGAAGAACAGTTATCTACAACAACAGCTTGGAGAAGATGAAGTAACTGTTAACACCGATGAATTTGAAACCATCTTATAGAAAAAGAGACGGCCCTTTGTGTACCACACATAGTTTCCTGACTGGTTCATTTTTTTTAGTTTAGATTCCTGCTGCTGGTGGTTAACAGCAATTAGTCTATTATTTTAGTGGACAAAAGTATTAAAGTTTTTTATTCTGGCAAATTTTAAATACATATTTACCATTATAATACTTCAAAGTGCGCGCGATAGCCTGTATTTATCTGCTGGTTTATTGTTATCATAAAAATGTCTATGCTTTTCAATATAGAATCCATGCTACACTCCTCTTTTATAATCATTTTTGCAGGAACGACATGATTGCTATGGATCAACAGAAATTCAACAATGGCTATATCATCGGGATATCATTTATCTCGGCATTAGGAGGTTATTTATTCGGTTTCGACTTTGCGGTTATTGCCGGGGCACTTCCATTCTTAAAAGAACAATTTCATTTTGATGAAATACAGGAAGGTATTGCTACGGCTACCCTGGCTGTGGGCTGCATCGTTGGATGCATTATTGCCGGTAGCCTGTCGGAAACGTATGGAAGAAAAAAAGGGCTGATGTTATCTGCAGCTATTTTCCTGGTTTCCTCGCTGGCCATGGCTTTTAGCCATAGCAGCACTGCCTTTATCATTGCACGTTTTTTTGCGGGTATAGGAGTAGGTATGGCCTCTATACTTTCGCCAATGTACATCGCCGAAATTGCCCCGGCGCCTATGCGAGGCAGGTTGGTAGCCATCAACCAGATGACGGTGGTAATTGGCATATTTGTCACCAACCTCATTAACTACAGTTTACGTAATGAGGGCAGCGAAGCCTGGCGCTGGATGGTCGGGCTCGGCGCCCTTCCTTCTTTTCTCTTTCTTTCCGGTGTGTTACTGCTACCTGAAAGTCCGCATTGGCTGATCCGTCAATCAAAAATTGAAAAGGCCCGTATTATTTTATCAAAAATTGGTGGAAGCCTGTATGCGAATACCACGGTAAAATCCATAGAAACTTCATTACAGCATGGCACTTCGTCCAGTCTCTACCAGTTGCTGGACAGAACAGTGCTGCCTGCAATTATCGTTGGCGTTGGACTCGCTGTCTTTCAACAGCTATGCGGTATCAATGTTGTCTTTAATTATACAGCTACTATTTTTGAAAGCGTAGGCTTTAACCAGAACGATCAGCTCAGGCAAATGGTATTTATAGGTCTTATAAATATGATCTGCACTGCCGTAGCCATGTGGCAGGTAGACAAGCTGGGAAGAAAGCCGCTGATGCTATTCGGAGCCATTGGCTTAACCCTACTTTACCTGGTTAGCGCGTTATTGCTGCAACAGCACTCAGCCGCCGCGTCATGGCCTTTATTAGCCGCCATTGGTGTTTATGCTATGACATTAGCCCCTGTAACATGGGTGCTAATAGCAGAAATTTTTCCCAACAAGGTACGTGGCAAAGCAACATCCGTGGCCATTATAGCTTTATGGATTTCCTATGCATTATTAACCTTTACATTTCCTGTCATGGCCAAAAGAATGGGCACCTATACTCCTTTTTACATTTATGCCGCTATATGCCTCGCAGGCTATGTATTTGTAAAGATCAAAGTAAAAGAAACCAAGGGTAAATCGTTAGAAGAAATGGATCATATCTTTTCGGGCCACTAATAATGGCTGCCAGCCTATGGATGATGACCGGAGAAAAGATACCTGCCGATAACTATTTAGCAACTTCAATGTATATCAAACGAATCCGATTAAAATGAAACCAGCAACGATGGAAGTAAAAGCCTGGAAAGAAAAAACAATCATTCCAACTTATAAAATAGGCGCTCCCGATAAAAACCCTATGTTCCTGGAGAAAAGAGTGTATCAGGGAAGCAGCGGCGTGGTATATCCCTACCAGGTAATCGACAAAGTGTATGACGAAAAAGAAGATAAGGAATGGACCGCCTTGTACCTGGAGAATGAATATATTAAGGTAATGATATTACCGGAGCTGGGTGGCCGCATACAAATGGCTTACGACAAAACCAACGACTATCATTTTGTGTACTACAACCGCGTCATCAAACCGGCATTGGTAGGCTTAACCGGCCCCTGGATCAGCGGTGGCATTGAATTCAACTGGCCCCAGCACCACCGGCCTACTACTTTTGATGCGACCGACTATTATATTTCGGAAAACAAAGATGGAAGTAAAACCGTTTGGGTAAATGAATACGAGATGATGTTCGGCACCAAATGCGCGCTGGGCTTCACCCTGTACCCGGGCAAGGCTTATATAGAGCTTCATGCCAAACTATATAACCGCACCCCGTTTCCCCAAACCTTTTTATGGTGGGCCAATCCGGCAGTATCGGTAGATGCCCATTATCAAAGTGTATTTCCTCCTGATGTGCATGCCGTTTTTGACCACGGAAAAAGAGATGTCAGTTCCTTCCCTATTGCCACCGGAACCTATTACAAAGTTGACTATTCGCCAGGCACCGATATATCTGTATACACGAATATTCCTGTGCCTACTTCTTATATGGCTGTTAACAGCCGGTTTGACTTTGTGGGGGGATACCATCATCAAAAAAAGCAGGCTTGATGCATATCGCCAATCATCATATTAGCCCGGGTAAGAAACAATGGACCTGGGGATGTGGCGAATTCGGCCAGGCCTGGGACAGGCAACTTACTGATGAAGACGGCCCTTATTTTGAGCTGATGTGCGGTATGTATACCGATAATCAACCAGACTTCAGCTGGATCATGCCCAACGAAGCCAGGGAGTTCAGGCAATACTTTATGCCCTATAAAAATATTGGCTATGTAAAAAATGCCTCGAAGGAAGCGATGGTAAACATGGATATATCAGAAGGGTATGTTATAATAGCGGTTTATACTACCAGTGAGCAAACAGTAACCATCCGCTTATACCAGGATGGAAATTTAATGCACAATGCTACAGCAACACTTTCGCCTAACCATACTTATCATAATAGAATCGGGATATCTGCTGTTGCTCCTGCTTCATTAAAACTGGTGGTATCAGACCAAACCGGGAAAGAGCTGGTAACTTATACGCCCGTTAGCAAACAGGGAGCACCGCTTCCCGAGCCGGCCAGCCCGGTACCCTTGCCGGAAGAGATAGATACCGTAGAAGCGCTCTTTTTAGCCGGGCATCACCTGGAGCAATACCGCCATGCTACTTATAATCCCTTAGACTACTATAACGAAGGGTTGAAAAAAGACCCTACGGATATACGTTGTAATAATGCCAAAGGCTTGTGGTTGCTTCGCCGGGGCGTTTTCAAGGATGCTGAAAAGTATTTAAGAAAAGCGGTTGAAAAATCCAATAGGCACAACCCTAACCCCTATGATAGCGAACCTCTATATAACCTGGGCCTATGCCTGAAATACCAGGAACAATATGATGCAGCCTATGACCTCTTTTTTAAAAGCAGCTGGAGCGCCGCGCAGCAGGACGTAGCTTATTTACAGGCTGCTTATATCGCTGCGCGCCGGGCTCAATGGCAGGATGCTATTGAACTAACCGATAAGTCACTACTAAGAAATTACAATAGTTCCAGGGCAAGGCATTTAAAGATTATTGCCTTGCGCAAAACCAGCCGGATAACCGAAGCAATAGCATTATGCCGGCAAACATTGGGTATAGATGCTTTTGACTTTGGCGCCCTGCATGAGCTGGCCCTATGTCATTACCAGCAAAACGAGCCGGCTATAGCGGATAACATTATGCAGCAGTTAAAAGAGATGATACAAAGGCGGATTTATACTTATACTGAAATTGCCAACCAATATGCTGAAGCGGGTTTATGGAAATATGCGGTTGATTTTCTACAGCTTTGCGATAGCACGGATGCCCTACTCTCCTATTACAAAGGATATTACGAGATAAAGACGGGCGGCACTGAGCAGGCCAAACGATATTTCGACCTGGCATTGCGTAGTGAAATCAAAGGCAGCTTTATCAACCGAATAGAAGATATGCTGGCATTAAAAGTTGCTGTTGGCATTAATGCACATGATTATAAAGCCTGGTATCACCTGGGCAACTACTATTACGCTAAACGTTTATATACAGCCGCAAAAGATGCTTGGGAAAAAGCAGCCGGCATCAGGCCAGATTTTCCTACTGCGTTGAGAAACCTGGGCATCGCCTGCTTTAATAAATTTAACAAAAAGCAGGAAGCGCTTCAACTATATCAACGGGCTTTTGCTGCAGATAAAACCGATGCGCGCATATTATTTGAGCTCGATCAATTAAAAAAACGCTTTAAAATTCCCGTACTGGAGAGACGCTCCTTTTTAGAGCAGTATGCAGAGCTGGTTTTTCAGCGGGACGACCTGCTGACAGAATTTATTACACTGCATACCATCACCGGTGATGTTGACAAAGCCCTGGAGATAATAAAGACACACCAGTTTCATCCCTGGGAAGGAGGCGAAGGAAAAGTATCTGCGCTTTATACTACCAACCTTGTATTACAGGGTCGTAAAGCACTGTTGAATCATAAGGATGAGGAAGCTATAACCTTGCTAAACTGCGCCCGTGTGTACCCCGACAACCTGGGGGAAGGAAAGATATTTGGTGCACAGGAAAACGATATCTTCTATTGGCTGGGATGCGCCTATGCTCAACAAGGCAACTTAACACGTGCTAATGAATACTGGCGGATGGCTGCAATAGGTTTGGATGAACCAACGCCCGCAATTTACTATAACGACCAACAGCCGGATAAAATATTTTACCAGGGACTGGCATTAAAACAATTGGGGAAAACAACTGAAGCAGCTCAGAAATTCCAAAGGTTGATAGACTATGCCATGGCTCATGAAAATGATACGATCCGCATTGACTTCTTCGCCGTATCGCTACCCGACCTGATGATATTTGATGACGACCTGGATGTCAAAAATAAGGTACACTGCTATTATCTTGCAGCATTAGGACATTATGGTCTTAATAATTTAAAGGAGGCGGAGAAATACTTTAACAAGGTAATCAGCATGGATCCCTGTCACCTCGGCGCTAGTATACATAAGCCACAAAAAGAGCCGGCCACTCTATAAAAACCGCTTTCGCTTCCGGTAATGTACCGGAGATTCCCCCATGTATTTGCTAAACAAACGGGAAAAATAAAACGGGTCATCCAAACCCAACGTATAGCAGAGCTCTTTAACGGGCATGTCGGTAAACTCAAGATACTGGCATGCCCTTTGAATTTTCAGATGATTAAAGTATTCGAGCGGGGAATGGCCGGTTTTGTTTTTGAACATAGCAGAAAAATGAGAAGAAGACATGTGTATTAAAGACGCCAGGTCTTTCAACACAACTGTTTCCATGATATGCTCCTGCATATATTCAATCACTATATCAATTTTACTTTTCTCTTCTTTATAAGGCGGATTTAAGAAATGAGGAAAGCAAAAAGTACCCAGGTAACTGGAGAACATCATATTCAGGTAAAACAGGTGATCAGTACTATAGCCCGATTCCAGCGTCCGGTATATATCATCAAAAAGTATCGTACGTTTTTCATTGTAAATGGCGCTGCCTATATTATTGGTACAGTTCTTTAAGAGTAGCTCCATAAAATTAGCCGCCGATAACCCGTTAAAATGCGCCCAGTAAATAGACCACGGCTGATCTTCATCGGCGCCGTACCGGTGTTTCATATCTGCCGGTATCACCAGATACTCACCTTCCTTAACAACTACTTTATTGCCGGCAATTACGGCCCACCCTCTCCCTGCCGTACAGTAGATCAGAATATGCTGGCTACAACCATGATCCCGTTCCCGAAAATGAAAAGCTGCTTTAGGATAATAACCAATATCAGTAATATAAAGATTGGATAGCAGCTGTTGATCCTGGCAAGCCCGTATTACCTGCCGGGGCAACACAATAGCTTTCTGTCCCTTAAACCCATCTCTTTTTTTAATGCTTTCTTTTTGATTGCTTCCAGGCATATTCATTCACCGATAGATTTACTAAAATACTCTATTAGTCCATCTCCACCAATTTTACCCAAAGTGCATCCCTGGCACCGGTTGTTAAACGAAATGATTTTTCGCCGGGTTGAATGGTGCCTAACATTTCGTTGGTAAGAAAATCGTGTATACGATAGGTCTTATTTTTCCATTTTAATTTTTCCTTTAAAAAAATATATTCAAAAGATCGGGCGGTATCAAAATTTACAATTGCAGCATATGGCGTATCGCCGGGTAAATAAAAACTTAATTGCTGATCTTCCTTTAAACCGTCGGCAACTTTCAGCGGTATAAAAGCCCGCGGATGCTCAAAATAACGGCATAGTTCCGGGTTATTTAAAAACCGGCCGGCTCTCACTCTTGTTGTACTATCCCTGAAATCGGAGCCATCGCCCAGTGCACTGCCCATAACAGCGATAGTAATTAACCGCACTTTTACATCCTGCTCGCTGATTGCATTATTTTTTTGAAATTGCTTCATTACCGCTACATCCATATTCGTATATGGCCATAAGCTTGCCTGCATCCATCCCAGATGTGAAGAGGTAATCATTGAAGCAGCCGTACTGCCATAGTGAGGAAAACCTTTCTGATCATTCCTCAGATGAGAATACACATCGGTAGATAAAAAACGGATATGCGTATACTGGCTGGGAAAGGTTGGCGATATAGCCTGTGTAATAAAGATATCAGGGCCCAATATCGAGTCTATCAATTGCTTTAGTATGCTCATGCCTATATTGTACGCCTGCAGGCCCGATCGCACATTCTTGTCATATCGGGTAGCAGATTCAAGTGCCCCTGCTGTAAGAAAATCGATCTTTAAGAACCGGGCGCCAATCGCCTTTGCCTTTTCCAATTCGCCGATAATTCGCTGGCGGGTAGCCGGGTGTGTTGGGTCGAGTGGAAATGCGCCAAACTCGCCATCTTTATACACAATCGTTTTACCGTGGTTGTCTTTTAAAGTTACATCACGGATATAGGTATTGGTATACTGAAGTTTGTCTTTTTCTACAGATGATTTCCAGGTCCAGGCTGCAAAGGGAATAAAATAGAAACCCAGCTCCTGGTTATTTTGTATACAATGTTCCCTGATAGACTTCAATACATTTTTATCGTAGATACCCTGATCGTAGGAGTCAATACTCATATAAACTTTCTTATTGGCAGAAAAGTGATTAAGGGATGCTACATAATCTGAAATAGCTAATACTCCATCGGGCATCATACGTTTTTCATATCCCAAAACGCCCTCCACTCCAAAGCTATTCCAATAAAATGGTGCCGTACCATTCCATTTCAATGACCCGTTTCTTTTCTGATTAGCTTTTCCATAAGCCTCAAATGCTTCCGTCCGGCTCTTCAACCCGCATATAAAGATTTCTGGAGACACAACAGTACTACCCGTCATTGCTCCATGCGGCACTACATCATGTGTACCGTCATTACCACCATACTCCGCCGGTAGTGAACTGTTATCGGGAGTTGACGCTCCGCCATAAACGATAAAAGAATCCAGTATATTTTTCCGGGCCGATAATGTATACTGCAGCCCCGTCTTCCAGAAATCATGGGTAATAGCACCAACCACAACGCCTGAAAGCTGGTCTGCATCATATAGAGAAGAAAAGCTATAGCCGATGCCACGAACCGCTTCGGGCTTCCATTGTGCCGTTAAAACCTTTGTCCAGTTATCATTGTCGAAAGGCATATCGAGCACACGGGGCTGATTGCCGCTCACAAAGCCCTCTCCGCCCTGTTGCTTTACCAAAGCCAGGGGACTCATATAATTAATGGCCAGCTGCTCATTCTTTGCAGACACAGCAGCCAGTTTTATTACAAAAAAAGGTTGCGCTTTATAAAAGGAAACCGATTGTATCAATCTGCAATCGGTTCCCGGCTTCTTGTGTATTATATTCAGTTGATGGCCTTTACCCATAACATCGTTTATAGGCTGAACTTCAACTACATGTTGCGTAAACTGATCGCTGCTACAGGTATGCCCGTCGGGCGATTTTGCCAGGGCACTCGTATTCTTCAGAAAGCTGCCGTCACCGAAATAATAACTGACCAATCCGCTCTTTTTATGAATCACCACCCGGTAAAAAGGCGATACTATAACCATGCTATCTATAAAACCCCGGATGGTTTGCGCAGCTACCATATTTTGTGTAAGCAGCAACAATGCCGCGCTTACCAGAAATTTCCCTATTTTTTTCATATAACTAGTTTTGCAATCATATTATGTTATACCCAAAAATGGATAAAACCACGCTGAATCTGCTAGACGATTATCCGCTTTGGCTGGACGATCATATGCAAAGTAAAAAAAATTATACTAATAGAATAGTATAGTATAACTTTGAAACGGAGATAATGCAAAACGTATCCTTATTTAATGACAATTGCCATGCAAACCGTATACGATCACATCAGGGAAATGGAGAATGTTCATGGGCTATCCAAACATGAACAATTTGTACAGGGATTTTTAAATGCAGTAGATAACAAAACTCTGTCTAAAGGCGACATGCTCCCCTCTGTAAATAACCTGATTACCGAACTGGGGTTTGCAAGGGAAACCATTGCGAAGGCTTATAAAGAATTGATCAGCCGGGGAATTGTAGAATCAAAAAACAGGATTGGATTTTTCCTGGCTAAAGAAAATACACGCAATCAGTTAAGAATTGCATTAATCATTTTTGCGTTCGACAGTTTCCAGGAAGTATTTTATAAAACCTTCAGGAACCGCCTGGGCAAACAAACCCATATCGACATTTTCTTTCACCACAATAACATAGACATTTTTGAGAGCATTATCGACCGTGTACGGGGTAAATACGGTATGTATGTAGTAGCCCCGATTCCTCATAAAAAGTCGGCAACTATTCTTAATTCCCTGCCTAAAGATAAGTTCCTGATGATCGACCGGTATTTACCCCTGGCCGGAGATGTTTCCTATATCACCCAGGAGTTTTTCCAGTCCTCCTATGCGGCATTTGCCCAACTGGCGCCCGCAATCAAAGGGTTTAAAAAAATGCTGTATTATCACCGGCCTAATTCCGATACGCCGGAAGAGATCCTGCAGGCTTTCCAGAAATTTGTAAAAGATTTCAGGATCAGGCATACTATACTCCCCGAATACATACCCGGCTCAATAGAAGCAGGCTACGTATACTTTACCATCAACAATGCAGAATTATGGATGATGTTAAAGGATGCCAAGCATAAAAAGCTAAAGCTGGGCAAAGACCTGGGCATCCTCTCACACAACGACGAGATTGTGAAGGAGATTATATTTGACGGCATCACCACCTATTCTACCAGTTTTGAAACCATGGCAGAAAAAGCTGCTGAATTTATTCTTCATCGTAAAAAGATACAGGAAATAGTACCCACGTTGCTGATCAGAAGGGGATCACTCTAAACTTATAAACCCAAACTATGTTTATCAGTTTTTTCCTATTACTGGTAATCGCTGCAGTTATCTCAGTTTATACCACGCGGAAACAAAGTAAAACTTCGGTGGGACATTACCTGGGAAGCAGAAGCCTTAACTTCTGGATGGTAGGCTGTTCTCTTTTTTTAACCAATATGAGCGCCAACCAGTTTGTAGGGGAAAATGAGTTTGTGTACACCAATAACATGACGGTTATGTGCTGGGGCATGAGCTCCATCCTGGCTATGATACTGGTGTCGGAATTTTTAATGCCGGTATACCTGCGTATCGGCGCCATGACTACACCCGACTTCCTGGGTGTTCGCTTTGACCGGCAAACACAGCGACTGGTCTCTGTCATTTTTTTGCTGAGCTATGCTGTTAATCTTGTTCCCGCAGTGCTCTACGGTTGTGCAGTAGCTATGAACGGCATTTTCCGGTTAGACGCTCTACTGAGCCTGGATTATTTCACAACCATCAGGTTACTGGTGGCGTTTATCGGAGTAACCGGTTGCCTGTACGCGGTACTAGGCGGCCTAAAAGCCATTACCATTAACGACGTCGTACAGGGAATAGGCATGGTAACCGGAGGCATATTAATTACCTGGATCGGATTAAAGTTTTTGGGCGATGGAAACCTGGCCAACGGCGTGGAAAAACTACTTGGCAATAACCGCCAACATTTAAATGCAATAGGTCAACCTGGCGCACCCATTCCTTTCGGCACTCTTTTCACTGGTATGCTGCTCATCAATATCTATTACTGGGGCATGGAGCAATACATTGTTCAACAATCATTAGCCGCGCGTAACCTGGCAGAAAGCCAGAAGGGTATTTCTTTGGCCTGTGTAGGTAAACTGTTTGCTCCCCTTCTTTTAAATGTGCCCGGCCTTATTGCACTGCAACTATACCCCGGCATAGAAAATACCACACAGGTATTCCCCAAAATGGTAACCGGCACCTTACCTCCGGTAATCACGGGCCTCATTGCTGCTATTGTATTTGGCGGGGCCCTAAGCACCTTTAACGCAGGTTTAAACAGCATTGGAACCCTGTTCACCATGAACCTTTATAAGCCATGGCTCGAAAAAAGAAATAATGTTATCGACGATAAAAAACTGGTGAAGAAAGGCAGGCTGCTACAGGTGGCTATTACGATTATCGCAATTGCGTTTTCCCCCTATATCATGTTTTTCAACGGTGGCTTTTATAGCTACCTGCAAAAGGTGGCCAGCTATTTCAGCGTACCTGTATTCACCATCATGCTGGTTGGCCTGGTAACCCGCAAAGTGCCGGCGATAGCTGCCAAAGCCGGCCTGTTCTTTTTTGTGGCCGCTTATATCATTACGCAAACAATTATCGATACCGGCCTCCATTATCTTCATGTTTTGGCCCTGCTTTTTGTAATAACCAGCCTGCTGATGCTGTTAACAGGTAAATTGTTACCGCGGGAGCAGCCCTTTGCAATAGAGCATCACGCCAAAGTGGATCTCAGTCCCTGGAAGCAGCGATATGTTTACTATATCATTTTGATCGCCTTAATGACGGGAATGTTCTTCCTGTTCTCACCTTACGGCATTGCGCAATAAACCCAAAACACACAGAATATTGTGCATTCTTTTCGTAAAAATGTCTATTGTACCGGCGGAGCCTTCACAATAATTTCGATGTCAGGGTTTCGTGTGTCGCAAACCGTCAAAAAAAATTTGTTCATAAAAAATTAAATACTATTTTTGGTATAGTATAGTATAGTACAGATTGCTTTTTACTGATTCGCTTGACTAACTTTTTTAATAATTGCTTAAAATGAATAACCGATTGCCTTGTATTTCGGGAGGAAAACGATATTCCTTTCTATGCCGTACCTGGATGCTGGTGGCGCTACTTTTAGCTTCCTGCCTTGTGCAGGCGCAAACCAGGCCGATCATCGGAACTGTAAAGGACAGTTCGGGTAAAATGATGGACGGCGTGAACATCATTATTGTTAACAAACAGAAAGCCGGAACAGCCACCGATAAGAACGGTCGTTTTGTTTTAGAAGTTTCTACCGGGGACTCGCTGCGCTTTTCCTACGTAGGCTATTCTGATCAATCATTCGCCGTTTCCGAAACAACCAGGAATGTAGATATTGTTATGACCCAGGCCGTATTCCAGGCAGGCGATGAAGTGATAGTTACCGCATTTGGACGTAAAGAACGAAAGGAGGCCGTGGTAGGTTCTGTTACCAGCATTCAGCCCGAAGAGCTTAAAATCCCGGCCAGCAACCTAACAACCGCTATGGCCGGCCAGATAGCCGGCATGATCGCCTACCAGCGAAGCGGTCAACCGGGCCAGGATAACGCGAACTTCTTTATACGCGGCGTTACGACGTTTGGATACAAGCAGGACCCCTTAATCCTCATCGACAACGTAGAGCTTACAGCCAATGACCTGGCGCGCTTGCAGGTAGATGATATTGCTTCTTTCTCGATTCTGAAAGATGCCAGTGCAACAGCGTTATACGGAGCCCGTGGCGCCAACGGTGTAATACTCGTGAGTACCAAAGAAGGGCGCGAGGGGAAGGCTAAAATAAATTTCAGATCTGAGTACTCCTCTTCTCAGTCAACACAGACCCTGCAATTGGTTGATCCTATCCAGTATATGAATCTCTTTAATGAAGCTACCATTACCAGGGACCCCAGCTCGGTAGTTCCCTTTTCTCCTGCCAAAATCCAGAATACAGTTGATGCGATCAACGGGGTGCCGGGCAGTAACCCTTACGTGTACCCGGCCGTTGACTGGCTGGATATGCTTTTCAAAAAGAGAGCAACAACCCAGCGTAATAACCTAAGCATAAATGGCGGCGGTAAAGTAGCCAAGTACTACGTGGCGGGATCTTATAATATCGACAATGGCGTGCTAAAAAAAGATATCCGGAATAACAACGACAATAATGTGAAATTTCAAAACTACCAGCTGAGGTCCAACGTCAATATCAACCTTACAAATTCTACCGAGTTAATCGTACGCTTATCAGGAAATTTCAGTGAGTACAATGGCCCGATCACCACTGACGGTTCTTTTGCCTCGGATCTTTACAATATAGCCATGCATACAAGTCCGGTATTATTTCCGGCCTACTACGAACCGGATGCAGCCAATGCCAATACACAGCATATATTATTCGGGAACGTTGGTATAGGCAGTGCCGGCTTATCCAGCAACAGCATCCAATACAACAATCCGTATGCTGCGCTTTTAAGAGGACACAAAAACTCTTCGGAATCAAGGATGTCTGCACAATTCGAAGTAAACCAGAATTTTGATTTTATTACGAAGGGTTTGAAATTCAGAGGCATCTTCAATACTAATCGTTATTCATTTTTTGCTTCGCAGAATGCCTACTCTCCTTTTTATTATAATATTGGTACTTATAACAAAAATACCAACGAGTATTCTTTGGTATGGCTTAATCCGCAACCAACAGGCAACAATGTGGCTACCGAATATCTCACTTATTCCCGCGGCAACACCGACATCAGCACCTTTGTTTATTTACAGGGGGCATTGGAATATAACAGGAATTTCGAAGAGCACACGATCAGCAGTACGGTTATAGCTACCCGCCAGCAAACCTTATACTCTAATAAAGAGTTTTTACAGGAGGCGCTCCCCTACCGAAACCTGGGGCTGGCCGGCAGGTTAACCTATTCCTTCCGTCGCAGGTATTTTATTGAAGGCAATTTTGGCTACAACGGATCAGAGCGTTTTTCGGCCAACCACCGCTATGGTTTTTTTCCAACGATCGGTGCGTCCTGGGTGGTATCTAACGAAGGCTTTTGGAAAGGCGGCATATCTGACGTAATCTCCAAATTAAAACTTAGAGCCAGCCATGGCCTGGTAGGTAACGACGCTATTGGCTCGCAACGTTTTTTTTATGTTTCCGACGTGCTGCTTAATAATGGAAACAATTATGCACAGTTTGGTACGAATAACGGGTATGAACGTAAAGGAGTAGTTATCAGGAACTACGAAAATCTTGATGTAACCTGGGAAACATCCCGACAGACGAACCTGGCTGCCGAGTTTACGTTATTGAAGAACTTCAACTTTATAGCTGAATATTATACAAACTATCGTTATAATATATTGCAACAAAGAGCCAATGTACCAACTACTATGGGACTTGAAGCCCCCATCAGTGCCAACCTGGGGGAAGTTAAATCGCGCGGGGTGGATTTATCCCTTGACTACAAACAATCATTTACAAGCGGGCTATGGCTGCAGTCGAGGGCTAACTTTACTTATTCTACCAACGAATATGTAAAAAAAGAGGAGCCCAGCTACAATGAGCCCTGGAGATATTCCATCGGCCAACCTATTAACCGTTATTGGGGCTACCTGGCCGAAAGGCTTTTTGTTGATGACATTGAAGCTGCCAATGCGCCTATTCAAAGTTTTAGCAGCAATGGGCGCCTTCCCCAGGGTGGCGATATTAAATATAAAGACCTTAACCAGGATGGACGTATTGACTATCTCGACCAAACTTTTATCGGCTACCCAACCGTTCCTGAAATTGTATATGGGTTTGGCTTATCGGGCGGATATAAGGGATTCGATCTCTCTGCGTTTTTCCAGGGCCAGGCAAGGGTATCTTTCTTTGTAGATGCGAACCGCGTTAGCCCATTCATCCAAAGTCCCGACCCCTATATTTACGGCAACACGCAGGTACTGAAAGAATTTGCTGACGACCACTGGACAGAAGCCAACCAGAATATTTATGCTACCTATCCCAGGTTGGGAGTAAGCAAAAACCTGATAGAAAACAATCTTCAAAATAGCACCTGGTGGTTAAGAAACGGTGCCTTTTTAAGACTTAAGTCGGTAGAATTGGGATACACGCTTCCCAAAAACTTTATCAACGCTGCATGGCTGTCTAATGCACGTATTTACTTAAATGGTCTTAACCTGGCTACCTGGTCGCCTTTTAAAACATGGGACCCGGAACAGGGAGGAAACGGTTTTGCCTATCCTATACAAAAAGTTTATAACATAGGAATCAATTTAAATTTATAATCATGAGATTCGCAAAATATATACCTGTGTGGTTGCTGTTGGTATTGCTGGTTACCGGTTACTCGTCCTGTAAAAAATACCTGGATATAGTACCAGATAATGTGGGAACGCTCGACTATGCTTTCAGAAATAAAAATGAAGCAGAGAATTACCTTTTTACCTGCTACTCTACCATGCAACGACAATACAATGTAATAGTAAACCCAGGGTTTACCCTCGCTGCCGAGGTCATCTACCCTACCGATCCCAACGGCTTTGGAGCCCTGAATGAAGCTGGCTTCAGCCTTATTAAAGGAATACAGACCCCCTCAAATCCCTTAATCAACTACTGGGATGGTGAAGGTGGCGCGGAGGCTATATTCCAGGCCATAAGAAGGTGCAACATTATGCTTGAAAACATCAACAGACCTATTGACCTGGACGAGCCTACAAAAAACAGGTGGCTGGCTGAAACCAGGTTTCTTAAAGCTTATTATCATTACATATTATTACGCATGTACGGCCCTATTCCTCTGATCAGGCAAAACCTGCCGATCAGTACTTCTGCCGAAGATGCTAAGATTAAAAGAGCTACGCTAGATGAATCTTTTGATTATGTGCTCTCTCTTTTGAACGAGGCAATTCCTGATCTGCCTCCCACAATTCAAAACAGCGTGCAGGAGCTGGGCCGGATAACCAAGGTAATCGCGCTATCCTTCAAAGCTGAAATACTGGCTACCCAGGCAAGCCCTCTTTTTAACGGCAATCCGGATTATATTAACTTTAAAGATAAAGACGGCCGGAACCTTTTCCCACAGGCATTTGATGCCGCCAGGTGGCAGAAAGCTGCTGACGCCTGTAAAGCAGCTATTGATGAAGCGCGCAGTGTAGGTATTAAACTACACACTTTTTTACCGGTGGGAAACATAACTAATCTCAACGACCAGCTCAGGCAGGTGCTTACTTTACAAACAGCGGTTACCGAAAAATGGGAGAATAACCTGGAATCTATATGGGCTATGAATTATGGGTTTAACTACCAGAATTATACCGTTCCCCGCATGACCGACAAATCCGTTTCCAGTGCCAATTCAAACCCGTCCAGCTTTTCTGTACCTATAGCTACTACCGACCTGTTTTATACGAAAAACGGAGTTCCGATTAACGAAGACTTATCGTTCGATTATGCGAACAGGTATACAACACAGGCGGGTGATGATGCCAATAAAAATTATATAAAATTAGGCTACGAAACGGCTAAGATGAACTTTAACCGGGAACCGCGGTATTATGCCAACCTTGGATTTGACGGCGGCATCTGGTTTGGCAACGGTGTGGTGGACGGCTCTAATCCCCGGTTTGTGCAGGGAAGAGGCCCCACTGCCCTGGCAGGTCCCAAAAGCGTGGGCTCTACCAACCTCACCGGGTACTGGCCTAAAAAGCTGGCCAACTACCTTACAGTATATGACGAAAGTTTCCAAGCCGAAAATTACCGGATGCCGGTTACACGCCTTGCCTCTCTTTACCTGCTTTATGCTGAAACATTGAACGAGGTGAGCGGGCCGTCAGCTACTGCTTATGCCTATATAGATTCTGTACGGGCACGGGCGGGACTGCCGGGTGTAGTTGCTTCCTGGCAAAACAATTCCCGTAATCCGGCAAAACCCCAATCCAAAGAAGGCTTACGACAGATCATTCACCAGGAAAGACGGATAGAGTTATGTTTTGAAGCTCAAAGCGGATGGGACCTGAGGAGATGGAAAGAGCTGCAGGATGTATTAAGCAGGCCTTTACAGGGATGGAATGTTTACGAAGAATCGCCGGCAAACTACTACCAGCCGCGAACCGTGTTAATCCCTGTATTTGGCCAGAAAAACTACTTGTGGCCTATTAAAACAGACGCCCTGATTGTGAACAATAATTTAACACAGAACCCCTATTGGTAATAACTGCTCAAACACATTGCTATGATCCTGAAATTTACAAATCATCTATCCGCCTGGTTAGTAGCGATGCTGCTACTCAATTTAGCAGCCTGCCAGAAAAGTGCTTCCAGCAATGATCCTGTATCCACCGACAAAAGCCAACCGGCAGCTGTATCTAACGTAAGGGTAGAAAATTTTAACGGGGGAGCCAATATTATTTATACGCTGCCCAACTCCCCCAACCTGCTATATGTATTGGGAGAATACAATATAGCAGACGGTAAACCGAGGCAAACAAAAGCCAGCTATTATACCGACACGCTTCGCGTTGACGGCTTTGCCGAAAGTAAAGAATATGAAGTAACGCTATACGTGGTAAGCAGGGCGGAGGTAAAATCGGAGCCTGTTAAAGTAAAAGTAAATCCCTTAACACCTAAGTTCCAGTTAGTGAACAGCCAGCTTCAGCTAAGCCCCGATTTTGGCGGAGTTAACATCTCAGGTATCAATACCTACCGCGCACCATTATCTATGCATGTAGTTTACTTTAACCCTGCTACCAACAAGTATGAAGAAAAAGACCCGGTTAACGTTTCCACGCAAACCATCAACTTTTCCGTGAGAGGCTTTGGCGCTACGTCAACCCGGTTCGGCATTTACACAACCGACCAGTTCGGAAACAAATCAGACACGTTATTCAAAACACTTACACCGTTATTTGAAACAGCATTGGATTATACCAAGTATTATGAATATAAGCTGCCCAGCGACGCTCCGATCGGATATGGCTGGGAGCTGCGTTACTTTTTCGACGGTAAAATCACCGACCCGGGATGGCATACGCTAACCGCCCCCGTAACACAGGCTACATGGGGGCTTGGGATGAATGCCAAATTAAGCCGCTTCCGCCTCTACTCGCGCTTGAGTGCAGGCTTCGGCTATCAGAATCCGAAAGTATTTACACTGTGGGGGTCCAATAAAACCAATCCTGCAGACATAGCTTTACCCAACTCAGCCGTACTGGGAGAAACACATGGAGACTGGACCAGCATGGGTACATTTACCTATCCTAATCCACCTTCGGGTTTACCACCCAATCAGGCGAATAGCCAGGACATGCAGTTCATGGCTGACGGAGTTGACTTTAATGTACCTATTGATGCGATCTCCACGCGGTTTATCCGGTTTGTGGTTAATCAGACCTGGGGAGGCGTACAATACACCAATGCCATGGAGATCACTCTATATGGCAGTCCACAATAATAAATCATTAAACATATTGAAATGAAATATAACCATAGCATAATCGGTTGCCTTCTTGCCTTTCTCTGTATTATAGGTTGCAAGAGGTATGACAACGATTATCTGAAATATTTTGGTGGAAAAGAATCGGTTTACCCGGGCCTGGTGAAGAATCTTTCTTACCGGGCGGGCAACCTCAGAACCATACTAACCTGGAACCCAAGCCCCGATCCAAGCGTCGTAAAATATGTAGTTAGCTGGAATAATGGGCAGGACTCTATAGTGGTGCCCGCCACATCACATCAACCGGAGGATACGATTAAAGTAACAGTTCCTAATTTAAGTGAATATGTATACTCATTTGCCGTTCGATCTTACGATGATAAGGGCAACCGGTCTATCAGCCGCGAGATCAACAATGTAAGGGTTTATGGAAGTGTATATGCATCTACGCTGCTGAACAGGAACGTCAATTCAGCGAACCCATACCTTTATGGTGATGATGGCATCCTGACCTTATATTTTGCAAAAGCCGATTCCAGTAACGTTGCTACAACAATCAGTTATATCAATAGTTCCGGTACTCCTGAGCAGAAAACATTATTGCCTGAGGCGAGCGAAATCAAATTAACTAATTACAAACCTGGCACCTCTATTACATTCCGGTCTTCCTATAAGCCAGAAAGTACTGCGGCAGATATATTTACCACCAACGCGGCAGAAAATTTTCCTGCTATTTACAGGTATGTTATGTGCCCTAAAAACAAATTTGTTCCCTTATCGCTTTATGGGGATGGTCGTCCCTGGGATGACAGCTACTGGACTTCTTTATGGCAATTGTTTGACGGCGCCACTGCGCCACAGGGCTGGCAGGATTGTTTCCACAGCAATGATGCTAAAACGCTGCCTTACCCTATTAGCTTTGATATGGGCGCTACCTATAATTCATTATCCCATATGGAAATGATTGGCAGAGATTGTTGTCACAACCCCATCGAATACGAGATATGGGGTTCCAACACCTTAACTGTTCCAAACCTCGAAGGCAATAGTCCTAACTGGAAAACCCAGATGGTGGCTAATGGCTGGACATTATTGCAATCAGTTAACCGGGCAGACGACGGGAAAGCTCCTCTTAAATCCACTTTAATCAGCAATCCGCCACCCGTTCGCTATATACGGATACTTATTAAAAAAGTAGCCAGCGGGGACAGCAAATACAGCAATATCACGCAGGTCACATTCTGGAACAGAGAGTAGATAAGTACCGGGTAGTTTGTAACCATCTAATAAAAAGAAAACATTACCTTGTTGCAATGAGTCTTTTCAAACAACATATATTAATAGCAGCAGCTGGCTTGTTTTTTACAATCAGTGCATCAGGCCGCATTACGCTACCGCGGATCTTTGCCGATCATATGGTTTTACAACGCGAACAGCCCTTAACCATATGGGGTACTGCCGGCTCCAACGAAACAGTAAAAGTGGTAATCAACGGGCAACGATCTTCTGCCGCATCCAATCAAAAAGGGGAATGGAGGATTACTTTAAAGCCGATGAAATGGGGCGGGCCTTTTGACCTTATCATTACCTCAGCCAATGACAGGAAGGTATTACATAATGTGCTGATAGGAGATGTATGGATCTGCAGCGGGCAGTCGAATATGGAAATGCCGGTATCTGGATGGTCGAAGGTCAATAACGCTGAACAGGAAATTGCCGCGGCTAATTATCCCAACATACGATTATTTACTGTAGAAAAAGCCACGAGCTTTGTGCCTGAAAGCGATCTGGCAGGCGGGCAATGGCTGGAATGCCATTCAAAAAACATCCCGTCTTTTTCAGCAGTTGCTTATTTCTTTGGCAGAAAAATAAACCGGGATACAAGGATCCCTGTCGGGCTGATCAGTACCAACTGGGGAGGCACCAATATACAGGCCTGGACTAGCTGGCCCACTATATCCGCCTTTGATGGCTACAACCATCTCGATCCGGTTCAGATGAAGCAAACCTTTGCGGAGCAGGAAGAAAACAGAAAAGCTTATAACCAGGCGTTGGCTGCAGATCCGGGCAGCAGAGAAGCCTGGTATCGGAACGACAACACTGAAGGCTGGAATAAAATACAGATGCCGTCTTCATGGGAATCTTCAGAGATTGGCAACACCGATGGCATTATCTGGTTTAAGAAAAGCTTTGAGCTGGAAAATCTGCCTGGAGACCCAACTGCTGTATTACACCTGGGCGCTATTGACGATGCCGACTCTACTTATATTAACGGCATGCTGGCAGGTCATGATAACATATGGAATAAAAGCCGCGTTTACCCCATCGGTACATCGGTATTAAAAAAAGGTAAAAACACCATCGTCATCAAAATGACAGACGGAGGCGCGCAGGGCGGTATGTTCGGCAACCGGGAAGATATTTTTATAAGCATAGGCAACAAAAAGATCCCTCTTGCAGGAGACTGGTATTACAAGCCTTCCGTTATTTCCAAAGCATACCATTTAATAGAAACAGGTCCGAATGCTTTTCCTTCGCAATTGTTCAATGCCATGATTCATCCGCTTACCGATGTTAAAATAAAAGGGGCTATCTGGTACCAGGGAGAGGCCAATGTAGATGAAGCCACCCGCTACCAGCAACTATTCCCGGCGATGATAGCCGATTGGCGAAAAGCATGGGGATATCATTTCCCTTTTATATGGGTACAGCTGGCCAATTACCTCGAAAGAAAAAAAGAACCCGTATCAAGCGCCTGGGCAGAGCTGAGGAATGCACAACATCTTACGCTTTCTACACCTAATACCGGCGAAGCCGTAGCCATAGATATAGGGGAAGCCAATGATATACATCCCCGTAACAAACAGGATGTAGGGTTAAGACTTGCATTAGCCGCGGAAAAGATCGCGTATGGAAAAAATATTGTTGCATCAGGACCTGTACTAGCATCTTCAAAAACAGCAGGCAACAAGATCATCCTCAGCTTTACTAACACCGGCAGCGGCCTCATTGCAAAGAATAACCAGTTAACCGGGTTCGCTATCGCGGGAGCCGATCAGCAGTTTGTTTGGGCAGATGCAAAAATAACCGGCAATCAGGTAATCGTAAGCAGCCCCTTAATAAAACGTCCTGTAGCCGTGCGTTATGCGTGGGCTGACAATCCTGAAGCCAGTTTATACAACAAAGAAAATCTTCCGGCCTCCCCTTTCCGAACAGATAACTGGCCACTAACTACAGCCGCCAGGAAAATATTCTAGTACCCTAAATATCCCAAACAGTAGATTAATGAACCGTATAAAAAGAATCGGCGTTTCCATCGCAGCATTTTTTATTACTATCAATAATAGCCTGGCACAAAGCCATAACAACCTGAAGCTATCGTACGATAAGCCGGCAGCTGTATGGGAAGAAACCCTTCCGCTGGGTAATGGCCGGTTAGGCATGATGCCCGATGGTGGTGTTAGTAAAGAAAACATTGTATTGAATGATATCACGTTATGGTCGGGTTCGGAACAGGACGCTAATAACTATGAAGCCAATAAATACCTGCCGGAGATCAGGAAAATGCTGGCGGCTGGTAAAAACGACGATGCACAAGATCTGATCAACAAACACTTTATTTGTAAAGGTCCCGGATCAGGTGGCAAACAATGGGGTTGCTTCCAGGTGTTAGGTAACCTGGAGATCAGCTATCGTTACAATCAACCTGACAAATCCCCAACCAACTATTATCGCTCCTTACAATTAGATGAGGCCTTAGCCACTACCCGATTCACCGTAGATGGTGTAACTTATACACGGGAATACTTTACCAGCTTTGGAACCGATGCGGGTATCATAAAGCTTACCAGCAGTAAACCCGGGGCATTAAATTTCTCTTTTAGCTTATCGAGGCCTGAGCGTTTTAAAGTAAAAGTAAAAGACAAAACGATTGGTATATACGGGCAGCTTGATAACGGAACGGACGGAAAAGGCATGCAGTATATGGCATTGGCATCGGTGAAGTTACAAGGTGGTGGATTGGTAAGTACCACCGACAAAGAAATTTCAGTAGACAACGCTACTACCGCTTATATTTATGTATCCATGGGTACCGATTTCAAAAACCCTGGTTTTGAAAACAAAACCCTGCAGTTACTACAGGCTGCTATGAGCAAAAATTACCTGTCGGAAAAAACTATCCATACGCGGAATTTCCAAAAATTGTTTAACCGTTTCCATGTAAACCTGGGCACTGGTGAAAACAGCTCTTTATCTACAGACAAACGCCTGGATCTTTTTTATAAGAATCCGCAGAACGACAACGCGCTGCCTGCCTTGTTCCTGCAATACGGGCGTTATCTCAGCATCAGCAGCACGCGCGTAGGCTTGTTGCCACCCAACCTGCAGGGGCTTTGGGCCAACCAGGTCAACACGCCCTGGAATGGTGATTATCACCTGGATATTAATGTAGAAATGAATCACTGGCATTTGGAAGCGGCTAATCTATCTGAGCTCAATCTTCCTCTTGCGGAACTGGTAAAAGGCCTCCTTAAAAACGGCGAACGTACTGCCAAAGCTTATTATAATGCTAACGGGTGGATTGCTCACGTAATTACGAATGTATGGGGCTTTACCGAACCGGGCGAAAGCGCCTCCTGGGGTATTGCCAATTCCGGGTCGGGCTGGCTATGCGAAAACCTTTGGGCCCATTATGCCTATACCAAAGACAAAAAGTATTTAAAAGACATCTATCCGGTTTTAAAAGGCTCGGCGTTGTTTTACAAAGATGCCCTTGTTACAGATCCTAAAACCCAATGGCTGGTAACAGCCCCCTCTGTATCGCCCGAAAACTCCTTTTTCCTGAATGGTAAGCATGTAAATGTTTGTATGGGTCCTACTATCGATAACCAGATCACCAGGGAACTTTTCAATAATGTTATCGAAGCAGCAGAAGTTTTGAATGTAGACGCCGATTTCAGGGCTGAGCTCACCGAAAAACTGAAGCAGCTTCCGCCACCCGGCCGTATTGCCAGTGATGGAAGAATAATGGAATGGCTGGAAGAATATAAAGAAACAGACCCGCAACACAGGCATATCTCCCACTTATGGGGTTTGTATCCGGGCTCTTCTATAACAACCAGCAAAACGCCTCAGTTAATGGAGGCCGCAAAAAAAACACTGGAGGTAAGAGGCGACGACGGGCCAAGCTGGGCCATCACGCACAAACAACTGTTTTGGGCACGCCTGCATGATGGAGAAAGAGCCTTTAAACTTTTGAAAGAAGTATTGCGTCCTACTTTAAAAACAGATATTAACTATGGGGCCGGCGGTGGTGTTTATCCTAACCTGCTTTCTGCCGGGCCTCCCTTCCAGATCGACGGCAACTTTGGCGGCGCTGCAGGAATACTGGAAATGCTGTTACAGAGCCATGATGGCTATATTGAACTATTACCTGCTATCCCAGCCATATGGGAAAAGCAGGGCAGTGTAAAAGGCATCAAAGCGCAGGGCAATATCACTATTGATATGCAATGGATGAATGGTAAGATCACCAGCTATAAGCTTTACGCCCCTGTTCAACAACGGGTACTATTAAAAGTGAACGGAAAGGTCATTAATACATCCACTATTGCAAGATAATTTTCTCAATACATTATTAAAAACACAGAACATGAGGTTTGCGTTGAAAGGTTTATGGACATTAGTAATATATGCAGTATCAATACCGGTATTTGCGCAGGAACAGATCATCACGGTAACAACAGCAGAAAATGCGATGGTATTAAAGGTAGACCAACAAAAGAATTTATCGATGATATATTATGGGCAGAAGCTAGGTGTTGATAATGAATACGCATTGATTCCGCAGGCATATAAGCAAACCAGCGACTATACTGAAGTAGCTGATGCAGCATATACAGCTTCCGGCTCCCGCAATTTGCTGGAACCGGCTATTACCGTAACGCACGCCGACGGCAATAACTCGCTTGATCTGCGTTATGTACAGCATGAACAGAAAGACCTGGGCAATGGGGTTAAGCAATTATCGGTACTTTTAAAAGACCCGGTATATAATTTCCAGGTAACCTTATTTTATAAATCTTATTTTAAACAGGATGTGATTGAACAATGGGCTGTTATCAGGCACTCTGAAAAATCTGATGTAACTTTGTATAAATATGCATCGGCTAACCTGCATATCAAAGCAAAAAGCTTCTGGCTCACCCAGTACCATGGCGACTGGGCCAGAGAAATGCAAAGTGAAACATCGAGGCTCACGCACGGCATTAAAACAATCGACAGTAAGCTGGGCACCCGGGCTAATTTATTTCAGCCTTCTGTATTTATGGTATCGCTCGATCAGCCCGCTATGGAAGATGAAGGCACGGTGCTGTATGGCGCGCTGGAATACAGCGGCAATTTCAAAACCGACCTGGAACTGGATTACCAGAATAACCTGCGTATTATATCGGGCATCAACAGCTATGCATCTACATATACCTTAAAGCCCAATGAGGATTTCGTAACCCCGGGATTCTTATATACACTATCTCATAAAGGTATGGGAAGCGCCAGCCGCAAGCTGCAGGATTGGGCGCTCAATTATAAAGTGCTGGGCGGCAAAAAGGACAGGCTTACTTTATTGAATAACTGGGAGGCCACTTATTTTGATTTTGATGAAAACAAGTTAAAGGAGCTGATAAAAGATACGAGAAAACTTGGTGTTGATTTATTTTTGTTAGATGACGGGTGGTTTGCCAGTAAATATCCCAGGAACGGAGATGTGGCAGGATTGGGAGATTGGACCCCTAACCGAAAAAAGTTACCCAATGGCATTGGCACATTGGTAAAAGAAGCGGCCAACAACCAGGTTAAATTCGGCATCTGGATTGAACCGGAAATGGTGAATCCTAAAAGCGAATTGTATGAGCAGCATCCCGATTGGGTGGTAAAGCAGCCACAGCGTGCCGAGCATTACTTCCGGAATCAGCTGGTTTTGGACCTGAGCAATCCTAAGGTGCAGGACTTTGTTTTTAAAGTGGTAGACGACCTGTTCACACAAAACGGGGAGCTCGCCTATATTAAATGGGACTGTAATGCTGTTATTTATAATGCCCATTCTGCCTATTTGAAAAACCAATCTCATTTTTATGTAGAATATATGCATGGCCTTTACGCAGTATTGAAGAAAATACGAAGCAAATATCCGACAGTTCCTATGATGCTTTGTTCAGGTGGTGGCGGCCGCGTAGATTATGGAGCCCTCGAATACTTCACGGAGTTTTGGCCCAGCGACAATACCGACCCGCTGGAACGTATATTTATGCAATGGGAATACTCCTATTTCTACCCCGCTATTACAAGCGCCAACCATGTAACAGACTGGGGCAAACAGCCTATTAAATTCCGAACCGATGTAGCAATGATGGGTAAATTGGGGTTTGACATCGTGGTAAAGCATCTAAATGAAAAAGACCTTCAATATTGCCAGAACGCAATAAAGCAGTACAACTCTTTTAAAGACATTGTTTGGTGGGGCAAACAGTACCGCTTAGCCAATCCTTCGGAAGGCGACATTGCGTCGATGGCCTATATCAATGAAGATAGGTCCAGGGGAATTGTTTTCAATTACCTGGTTAATTACCGCTATGGCTCCGGAAGCGTCTACCCTGTTCGCCTTAAAGGTCTTGACCCCGCTGCAAAATACAGGATTACTGAAATTTGTTTATACCCCGGAACCAAAACCTCCGTCGACGAATCAAAAACCTATAGTGGTGAATTTTTAATGACCATAGGATTTAACCCGGTGGTGAATGCCCAAAGAACGAGTGTGGTATTAAGTATTGAAAAGATCCGTTAGTTCTATGGCTCACACTAAAAAAGCAACACGGTCTGGTGTTGCTTTTTTAGCATTTTTTAAGATCGCCTGTTAGCTACTTTATTTTTGGGGGTTTGCCTGGCTTCAAGTGTTGCGCTAATAATTGTTGTTGCTGATGTATCTGCTCATTTTGCTGTGCTACCTTTTTCTCTAACTGAATCAGGTGCAGCGTCAGCTCTTCTATTTTCTTTAATAGCAGGGCCTGGTTAGCGCCTATTTCAACACCTTTCTTTTGCACCTGGCTGGCAGGGGGAATACCGGGTAAGTGCTTATTTGTTTTTATATAAGCTTCTGTTTCCTGTAACGACATCAGCTGGTAGCTGCTGTCGAATACATAGTCGGGCCAATTATTAATATCCTGTATCTTTAATTCTCCTGCGATCATCTTTCCTTTTACGGCCAGCTGATAATTGTTTGGAACAGCAGCGTCTCCTATACTTAACTTACCTGGTATAGCCACATCTGCCTGTAAGGGTACATTTGTTATTTCTGTAGTGCCGGCAGGCATCTCAGGTGATTCCCGAACCATTTACATATTTTCCAATGCGAATACGGCCGGGCTTGGAATATCCCAGGTTGCTATGATACTGTGCCCAGTAAAAATTGTTTTGATAATGATACCAGCCTAAGGTTATATCAACCGCCTTGTTAGTAGGGTGCGAATAATTGTAACCTGTAATCTTTAATTGTGGTGCTGGTGCGTCGGTTGCCGGGATATTGGTATTAATATAAAAGTAATCCGGCGAGTCGTCGAATGAGGTTATTTTTAAAACGCTTGGATAAAAGCCATTTTGAGCACCTGCGAATACGCTGCTAAAAAGTGAAAAAACAAGCAGAAGAGTTTTGTTCATTATTTAAAATTTATGGTTGGTTAGAATAATCTCTTTCTATTCATTACATTTCTTACCAGATTTTTCTTCCTGCAATGCAATACGTTTCTCCAGCTCTATGATATGTAAGGTGAGTTCTTCTATTTTTGCCAGGAGGAGCGCCTGGTTATTACCCAGCTCAACACCATTCTTTTCTACCTCCTGTGCAGAGGGTATATTAGGCAAATGTTTATGTTTTTTAATAAAAGCTTCCGTTTCTTTTAGGCTCATCAAATTATAGGTTGGTTCAAAAACGTAATCAGCCCAAACACCACCGGTTTCCACTTTTATTTCTTTTGCCCTGATCTTACCATTTACAGTGAGTTTTTCATTAGGTGCGGTCAAGCCAATTCCTACATTGCCATCAGCGCTGATACGCATTTTTTCGGTACCGTCCTGGGTAGCAAAACTCATAAATCCTCCTGTCATCCCATATCCCCTGAAAAAGTTAATAGAATTATTTACCTGCCCATAGAATGAGTGTTCCAGAGAAAATGACTTTCCATTATAGGACGAACCCAATCCAGGCACGTTAGTCTCCCAGGCTTTTATAACCAGAAAAGTTCCCTCACCCTGGGTGTCACCTTCTTCCATACGGCTTAATATTGCTGAAGTAACGCCATCTCTTACATGTCTTCCTACATCAAGAAGTGAACGGGGATTATTGGTACCTACACCTACATTACCATTATACTGCCAGGTCATGGCATGCTGGTCTGGAATATCTGAAGTATTATTTGCTCCGTTTACATAAAGGTCTAATTGAGATCCCCAAACACCAGGCCCACCATGCCCCAGGCGAAATTCTGCGCTTTCCGTCCAGGAATAATTAACAGTTCCTCCTCTTGACAACTTTAATGATGCTTTTGTAGGTGCAGATATCCCATTAGGCCTGCTTTCTGTAAGGTCGAGCACATGTAGTTTTGTGTTGGGAGAAGATACTCCTATTCCCACATTACCATTAGCCTCATAAATATTAGATTGGGCATAGGCCGCAGGCGTTATACTGAAGAGCCATGCCCCTATGATTATTTTTCTCATAAGCTATTTATTTTTAGAATTTCTGTTATTTTTTTAATATGGCTTTTTTAAGACCGGTTACTTCTTTCTGTAACCCCTCATTTTCTTTTTTCAGCTCGATCATATACAAAGTCAGCTCCTCTATTTTCTTTAACAGGAGCGCCTGATTACTGCTTAGCTCGACTCCCTCCTTTTCTACCTGGCCAGCTGAAGGAATGCCCGGCAAATGTTTATGTACTTTAATAAATTGGTTTGTTTCTTTTAAAGACATTAACCGGTAACTGCTGTCAAAAACATAATCGGGCCAGTTGGCGGTTTCCACCCTTATCGATTGGGTGCGGATTTTGCCATTTACGGCTAATTCATAATCTCCTGGTGTCGTAGTCATGATACCTACTTTGCCCATAAAGTTAGTGGAACCGCTTGCGCCGATATTTGACAAACCCAATAATTCAGAGATTGTTGGTTCATTACCATTTACCAAATCTATTCTGGGAGCATAGAAATACTGGATTACATTGGGATTAGCACAATAAAATAAAAAAGAGCGATGGTGAGTGGTAGAAGCATTAGTCTGAAACTTAAAATCGGTGCAATTAACTACCTTTTGACCCGTCTGTCCATCATATATTCCTCCATAATGAGTAGTAGAAGCATCATTGCTACCATGAATATATCCCACTATTAAATACCATTTGTTTAATGCAGGCAAATCTCCATACCAAAAATAGGGATTAGTCTCAGGGGTACCATCAAGATGAGTTACATTGTCACACCCCAAATAAGAATATCCGTCATGCGACACACCTTTCTTTACCCATACAGCAAAACGATACATAGCTAGCGGGTTTATTGAAATTGGGGTGGCGGTCCACCCTCCGTCTCCGTCATTATTTCCGTCTGAAACAGCTTTCCATAACACCGTTCTTTGTCCAAATGGGCCGTCACCCCACTCCCTGACATTTTCTGAGGCCAGCCCGGTTGCCGCAAAACCTGTAATGCCTCCTGTTCCTGGCAGCCAGTCCTGCAGATTTAATAAGTTCTGCGCGTCTGCGGGAGCAAAAGCCCATAAATACATTATTAACAGGGCGAAAATGCTTCTTTTTTTCATAGTATTATTTTTAGCAATTAAATTTCGGGGCAATGTTGAAGTTTTGGTTGCTGCGATCTTCTTACTTAAGCCTGTTTTCAAGCGTTCTTATACGTTTATCCTGCTCAATGATATGCAGGGTTAGCTCTTCTATCTTTTTCAAAAGCAAGGCCTGGTTGGCGCCTACTTCAATGCCTTTTTCTTCTACTTCTTTTGCCGAAGGCACTTCAGGCAGGTGTCCATTCTTTTTGATAAAGGTTTCTACTTTATGTAAGGGCATTAATGAATAAGAAGGTTTAAAAACATAATCTGGCCAAATATTGTTGTTTACTTTAATTTCTTTTGCATGAACCTTACCGTTTACTGTAAGCTTTTCATCTGGAGTAGTTGTTCCTATGCCAACATTACCAGTAATCGCCTGATGCGGGGCAGAAAGGATAACATCACCATTTGATTTGAATGAGAGCGGCGCCGTATAACCACCACCCACAAGATTGGCATAAAACTCAAGCGTATTACCAGATGCATCCCCACTAAAATGCCCGTCTCTACGCGATGAAATCACCCAACTATGAGGCTTTCCATAGGGAATGCCTGTTTTCGTTTTTATTTCGAAAATCATATCGGAGTAAGCAGACGCATCACCATCCGAAAATATCCTTATAGCGTCACGGGTGCTACCAAAATCAAGTGTCAGCTTATTGGCAGGAGCGCTGGTGCCAATGCCAATATATCCGTTATGTTTAATCCTGAATTTTTCGGACAAACGTCCTAGTCCCCATCCATCCGAAGTGTAGAAAGCCAGGTCCATTGCTTGTACATAAGCTGCATTAGCCGAATAAGTATTAATACGCTCTGCACGGATCCTGGCACCTACCTGATCCGGGGCCATATCTCTCCAGGTAGCGAAATCTATATTATAAGCGCCTGTGACACCTCCCATCGGAACACCATAATTACCCGCATCATTTGCGATCCCTAACTTTAAAGAACTGCTCATTGAATCACTAGCTGGTGTATTTATGTTTAACTTTGCCGCTGGACTGGCGGTTCCGATTCCCACATTACCATTTACTTCATAAATATTAGATTGTGCCTTGCTTGCAAGCGACATGCCCAGGAGCAATGCTCCAACAATTGTTATTCTCATAAGTCGTCAACTAAAGTTTACTATTTTTTTGTACTGCTTTCTTAAAATCGGCCATTTCTTTTTTCAGTCCTTCATTTTCCTTTTTTAGCTCAATCATATATAGGGTCAGTTCTTCTATCTTCTTCAAAAGCAAAGCCTGGTTGGCGCCTACTTCAATTCCTTTTTCTTCAACCTCTTTTGCTGAAGGAACTTCTGGTAAATGGCCATTGGTTTTGATAAAGGATTCTACTTTGCTTAACGGCATTAATTTATAGGAGGGCCTGAATACATAATCAGGCCAGATACTATTATTTACTTTAATTTCCGCCGCATGAACTTTACCGTTTACTGTAAGTTTCTCATCGGGATTATTGGTACCTATACCCATATTACCAGTATGGTCAACAGTATAAATTTTGTTGGTTCCATATCTTAGATCTAAATAGGCTTTGCTATCCTTGTCTCTTACATTAATAAACCACGGACCTCCTGTATGATGAGGCGGCTGGATCGCAATTCTGTCAATACTAACTTCGGTGGTCAACTCTGTAATTTCACGCACACCTATATGTAAACTTGCGGCAGGCGAAACGGTTCCGATACCAACTTTACCATTATCCATTATCGTAAACCTGCTGGCACAAAGCCCACCGTTTTGACAACCTAAATTATCATACGCCCAAAATTGCAGGCTATTTCCATAACTGCCGGACATATTATATATAGTCCATCTTTTGGCAGCTCCGTTGGCAGTTTTGGATGCATTTTCGAGCATCAGCGCGCCACCTATATCCGGGCCTTGCCGGATACTTCCGAGCAGGCTTCCTGTAAGCAGGTCTCCGCCAACGATTGCCGGTCCGTTTACATCCAGCTTAGCTGCGGGGGTAGCTGTTCCTATTCCTACATTTCCATTTACTTCATAAATATTAGACTGCGCCTGGCAAAAACCTGCCATAGCAAGGAGACAGGCTCCAAGGAATGCTCTTCTCATACAGATTAGTTTTTATTTTAGATTACAGATACAATTGATGATCATTTTAAGCGACAACATCCTTCTGGCTTATCCCCCCAAGCTACCCACCCACCCCTATCACAAACCTTTCCCCTTTAACCGTTACTACCAGTTCCTGGTTGTCAATTTTCAGCACTTTGGTTTTTTCATCGAGCATATCGGCTACACTTACTACCATCGAACGGCCATTATAGGTGATCAGGGCCGTTTTCTTTTTGGTGGCGGGGTTATAGATATACCCGTTGTATTTGATCGCCGGGGGCTGTGTTGCAACGGGTGGAGGTGTATAAGCCTGCATAGCTACAGGAGCTGACGGGGCGCCGGCACCTTGCGCCAACACCGTATCTTCCTCTATCTCATCAAATATATTTTCGTTGGAAAAAGGATCGGGGTAAGCAGTATTTAATAACCGGTAGGCAGTGTCGGCATTTACCTTTACAGGCGGCTTAACAGATACGGGAAGCGCTACCGTATCATCACCCGATAAACCGGCAATGACTTTATAAATAATTAATCCCCAGATCAGCACCACCAGGCCGATCAGCACATACTTTGTATTGGGATTATTTTTCAACTCTATATGCTTTTATTCTTTTTCCTTAATAGTAAAAGTACGGGGATAACTATAAACGGTACTTGAAGAGCCATTTAATCCCCTCAGCCGCCATTGGTATTGCCGCCCCCTGCTTAATTTAAGTTCTACCAGGTTATAGGGTGTTATAGTATCTTCCACCAGTGTTTGAATATTGTTGAAAGAAGGCGTTACTACCTGTAGCTGGTAAGTGGCTACCGGCCCCACATATTCCCAGGCAAATTTCTGCAGGGTATCGGCGGATACTGCGCTATCTGCAGGCCCCACCAGAATAACCCTTTCATTACTGATATCTTTTTCAAAAATATCTTCACAGCCCAGCAGGGTGGTCACTACTGCCAGTATTAGCATGATGGGTATAAAGATGTAATGTCGCATTATTAATACTACTGTTTTAATACATTTTGTATATAAAAAGTACAGTACAATTCGTCCGGCTCTTCTCCGCTGCCTTTCTTCTTTTGAAAATCAAGCGAGGTAACCCTGCAAATTTTATTGGTTTGTTCCAGCTCATATACCAACTTCAAAATACTTTGAAAAGCCCCCTCCACTTTCACCATACGGGTCCATACATGCTGGGCGCTCAACCCCAAAGGCTTGTATTCTTTAAAATTGAGACCCAGCTCATCGCAGCTCATGTTAATGGAAGCGATAACCGTAGCATCCATCATACTGCTATCCAGCATATATTGTTTCTGCCAGCTGTTAACGGCCGCCAGTTTCGAATCATAAACAGAGGCGCTATCCTTTCTCACGCTGCTCAATTGTGCTTTTTCCTGGTTGCTGCCGTATTCGCTGATAATGCTGAATGTTTTTTTAAAGGCCAGCAGGTAGCAAATCAGCAGCAAAGGTAATAAAGACCATAATAGCAGTTGCCATTTACCCCTGTAGTCATTTTTTTGCAGTATGTCAAAATATTTTAACATCGTTCATTTTTCAGGATGCCGTGGTAATTTCTATTAAAAAAGTGGCAGCGCCAATTTCTGCTTTATATACATAATTTTTTATGGCAACGGCCTGTACGCCGTTGATATTTTTGATGGCGCGGCTGAATGTTTCCAGCTCTGTAGGATCTGCAGAGGTACCCGACACCCATATCTTATCCTGGGTGAAAATATAATCATTCATTCCAACACTTTCCTGCAGCGGCGCCGCCTGTAACCCTGTTAAGCTTACGGTGGGTGGTACCAGGGCGGCAATACGATCCGCAAAATATCCATGTTTGGTGATCCGGTTCCAGCCCGAACGCATAAAGAAGTTATAAGAAGAATCTACCTGCGCATTGCCTTCCAGGCTATTGTCTAATTGAGCATTAATCAGCGAATTGCTTTGCACCAGTTCATTGTTTTTCGTGTAATAATGATTAAAAACAAAGAAATTGGCGAGCAACAGTGTAAGCAGCGTGATCAACACGGCCCAGCCTGTAAACCGGAACAGTTTATAGTATACATAGTCCTTCTGAAGATAGCTGATCTCCGATGTTTTAATATCGCTATGTACCCTATCGGCCGGTAGCGACAAAAGGCTTAGCGCAGCCCCCAGCGCCAATACCTGGTTGGTATTATAGTGCATTTCCCCGATCTCTATTTCTTTATACACCGCATGCAGGTACTGCTCCTGCTTTATTGCAATGATCTTTTTCTCGCTGATATCCAGCTTCAGGGTGGGGGTGTTTAATACGATCAAACCACGATACATAAACGGCAGCACCGTATTAACCGGGCCGGTTCCCAATGTCAGACTCACTACCCTGATACCCGCTTCATTCATCTCTTTTATCACATCTTCCACAAAAGTTCGACGGGCGATATAAGCCATATTGTCTTCACCTTCGACATCGTGCAGTGTATATAAAAAGTCCTGCGGATTAACGCCGGGAAACCAGCTGCTCACCAGGTTCTCCGTTGCCTTACCTTTATTAGTACGCATCAGTACCCCTTTGCCGTTAAGCGTTACCGCTACCGGTATATTTAAGGGCAACTTCAAATCTTTAAAATGTGCGATGCGCTCTATTGCTTTTAGTTTAACCACTTTCCCCTTCTGCACTTTCAAATGCACGCCGCTTATTACCATCCCTCCTTCTTCCATAAAATGGATATCGAGGCCTACAACCTCTCGGATGGTGATGATATTATTGCGGATATAGCGTATCACGTTGATTAGTTATAAATGATCGTAGGTCTTATAAATACAATGGAAACTACTTTGGTATTGCGGTTAGTGCGCGAACTGAATATCCATTTCAAAACCGGTATCCTTGACAAAAACGGGATACCTGAAGAGCTCTCCCCTTTTTCCGTTCGTTCGATACCTCCCAGCAATACCATGTCATCATTTTTGACCCTTATGGTGGAGTTAAATTTGCTTGTGGCCGTAGGTGGCGGTGTATTAATACCGGTTTCTGCGGTAAAATTGGTAATATCCATTTCCATGCTTAACGTTACGTCTTCGTCCGCTGAAACAAAAGGCCTGATATTTAATGCCAGGTTGGCCTCTACCGGGAAAAATTGTTGCGTTACAATGGTGTTGGGATTTAAAGCACCTTGCGTATTTTGTGTAGATACCGCGTAATACCGGGTGCTGCCAATACTCAAATTGGCGGTATGACCGTTTAGTGTAGACAATTTAGGCGTCTGCCTGGCTTCAACGTTGTCTAATTGTTCTATTGCTTTTAACGATACATAGAACTCAGGTGTTACCTTACCCAGGTTAAATACGTTATTTAAGCCAATCTGGTCGATAAATCGGTTGATGCTGCGCGAGCTCATGGTAAAATTCAACCCGTTCAGGATGGTACCTCCAACCGGGATGGAATCTCCCGGCGTACGGAGCCCGGCTTTTATCCCAGCCTCCGTGGTTCGCCCTTTGGTAACATCCATAATAATTACTTCAATAGTGATCATAGGCACTTTACGGTCCACCTGCCTGATCAATGCTTCTATTTTATTGATCTGTGGCTCCGGACCGGTTACCAGGAAGGCATTCAATTCGCTAAACTCTTTCAGGTTCACATCTTTTTTCAGATCATCGGGTAGAAAATAGCTTAAAGAGTCTACACTACGGTGATGCAGCTGAACCAGGCGCTGGCTTTTGATACCTTCGAAGCTGCGTTCGCCGATCATATAAACGTCGTTCTCTTTTGAAAAAGAATAAGGCGTACCTAATAACACTTTTTGCAACGCCTGCGCATAAGTCAAATTACGCGCTTCGGCGGTTACATTGCCGTTTAACTCCGCATACACAAAATAAGCCACACCCGCCTGTTCTGAAATATTTCTTATCAGGTCTTTTAAGGGCGTGTTAACGGCACTTATGTTCAGTAATTTTTCGTTACCAATTTGCTCTGCGTCTACCGATAATCTGCCCGGTGCTCCTTTGTCGCCAGCACTTGTTTTGGGTATAGTTCGGGCAATCGTATAATTGGGATTGGAACGGCCGGGATTTTTGGTTACAATTTCTTCATCATCTGCCAGTGCTTCCAATACATAAGTGCGTTCATCGGTTTTATTAAACTTCAACCGGTTGCTCCAGCTCATTTGCTCAATAGCATTGCCCACCGGCATATCTTTTATAAAAGCTGTTACAGGCTTATTAAAAGCATTGGGCAATACTACCACATTCACATCGCTTAACTGGCTGATCTTTTTAGCTACCTGCAATAAGGTATCATTTTGCAGGTCAAGGGTTATTTTCTTTTCAGTGTTATTATAAGTAATCTTCAATTCTTTAACCGGCGGAGGCAGGTCCAGCCGCGGATCGCGCCAGTTGCGTATATTAATGATCACGCCCAGGAAATCGTAATCCAGGTTGTATTGCTGCGCCAGGAAGATCAATACTTCCTGCACCGTAACTCCCGAAAAATGGTTGGTCATGGTTTGTTTTACGTCGGGCGCTATATTAATGTTCAGCTTATACGATTGTGCCAGGCCTCGCATAAAATCGGCAATGGGCACATTGGCCACATTCATTTCTATCTTCTGGTTCAATCCCGGTAAATCCAAAGCCAGGTTGGTTAAACGGTAGCGGATATTCGTCAACCTGTCTGTATTCTGAGCATGTATATCAACAATAAAAAGGCATGACAATAGTATTACTAAGGTCAGCGTCTTTTTCCATAAGGTCTTGGTTCTAAGTGCTGTCATTTTTCTTTTAACCAGTTAACTCCATTGCAGCCACAATATTACACCCCGGTAACTCGTGAAACCACCGGATAAAGATAGCAGAAAAATAGCTGATTTGGCTGAAGAGCTGAACTAAAATTCACAAATTTTATGCTGCGGCCCATCAAATATCTACAAACAAAATATTATCAGTATTTTAGTAGTGATTTGGTTAACTGTTATGAGAAATTTATGCACCGTTCAATTATTCTTTTCACGGGAGTTTTCCCTGTTACAATCTTATTCAAGAGTTTTTTTAATAATTATACTTAAAATTAATTAACATGATCAAAAAGCTAACTACCCTGGTGCTGTTGAGCAGCTGTACCTTAACTTATGGGCAAAATGTATTTCCCAACAATGGCAATGTAGGAATCGGAACTACCTCCCCCACACAAAAGTTAAGTATTGACCCCGATGGTGCTGGTGGGGTATTAATAGGCTCTGACAATATCGGCTCAACACAGTTATTTTTCTCTATCTCAGAAAAACAGGGCGGCTATACATGTATCGATGCAATAAAAAATTCTGGTAGCCATTTTGGAGATCTACTGTTAAACCGCTATGACGGCAAAGTAGGTATCGGTACCATGACACCGGTTGAAGGTTATCGGCTTACCGTGGCCGGAAAAATTATTGGGAAAGAATTAAAAATCCAGCAGGTATCGGGCTGGGCCGATTATGTATTTCTCCCTTCCTACCGGCTGCGTTCTTTGGATGAAGTGGAAGCGCATATTAAAGAAAAGGGACATTTACCCGATGTTCCTTCGGCAACCGATATACAAAAGAACGAAGGTTATGAATTGGGGAAAATGGACGCTACGCTTTTAAAGAAAATTGAAGAGCTGACATTATATGCCATTAAAATGGAAAAGGAAATAAAAAACCTGCAATCGGAATCGGCTTCTTTAAAAGAAGAAAACAGCCGGTTAAAGAACAATATACTGTCAAGACTCGAGCAACTGGAAAACCATTCTGCTAAAAAACATTAATTCAATATCTTTTATAAAACAGGGCCGGTGAAAAAATTCCCGGCCCTGTTTATTATCGATATTACAAAATATCATAGTTTTCGATCCATAACATGGTTCGTCAAGCTCACCATGACATAAGTTTCCATGAAAATCACCCGATTTTCTAAAGTAATCACGCGCCTGTTCAGCTTTAGTCTCCTGCAGGCCGCTTGTTTAATCTTTTATCTTTTTTATCCAACCGGTCTTTCACCTGGCCCAGCTCTTTTTTGTAATCCTTTAAAGCTTTGTCCTGCTCAATAATATAAAGCGTCAATTCTTCTATCTTTTTTAATAAGGCCGCCTGGTTGGTGCCTAGTTCAATGCCCTCTTTTGCTACCTGTTGTGCCGAAGGAATTTCAGGAAGATGCTTGTTTTTTGCAATAAACTGCTCCAGCTCGGGCAAGGGCATTTTCGTATAATTTTTGGCAAACACGTAATCGGGCCAGTTGGCCATTTCTACTTTGATTTGTTTAGCTCTAATATTTCCATTAACAGAGAGCCGCTCTGTTGGATTTGTTGTACCGAGCCCAAAGTTACCGTTTTGAAGATAGTGGTTTCCAGTGCCAGTTATTCGCAAATTTCCTGAGGCGTTAAAATCCTTGTCTATTATATCAGTAAACACGAAATCAGGAATGATGGAACTTGTGGGATTTGCAGCTATACTCAATTGATTATGTGCCGTGACCATCTCCACTCTCTCCTGTAAGTAGGTAATTTTAACCTTATACTGGCTATAACCTTTGGTATCGACATAAATGGGAAGCCGCTTACTAATGGTTCCCGCGTAAAGTTCAGGAAGCTCAATTGGCTCGCCAAGCTGCACCCTGCCGTTCTGCTGTATGCCATAGGTTTCAAGCAGTCTTAATCTTGGGCTTCCACCTGAAGCACCTTGTCCGAGACCACATTCCAGAACATACTTGCTATAACCTGTAGCAAAAAAATTATTAAATATCTCTATAAAAACTACGCCTCCACGTACCCAATGAACCGTATTATACCCCAGCACGGCCACTTCAAAGCGATAGGCGCCGGATGCGTTGACCCCTACGTCGCAAACAGAGGATTTCCATCCACTTTGATCCGTATGCGATGACTGACCATTGCAAATGCTAAAAATCAATAAGAGGCAGATGGCTAAAATTGCTTTCATATTTTATTTTTTATAGATTATTAGATTCGTTTAATAAATTAAATGATAATGCAAAGTATAATGAGAGAAGCTATGCCTTTATCACCTTGCTATTTGCCACTTTACACCATTGTCAATAAGAACACAAAAAATAAAAATATTGCGACTAACTATGTTCCAGGTACAAAAGGCAATTAATTACAAATAATATTAAAAGCTTTAGCTTTACTAGCTGCCCTATACTTTAATGCTGTCAATCGCAACCCTTGCTATTCAGTTGGGTTATCTTTTTTTCCAGCCTAGTTATCTTTTCATTTTGCTTTTTCAACTCATTATTTTGGTCGATAATATAAAGCGTCAATTCTTCTATTTTTTTTAACAAGGCCGCCTGGTTGGTGCCCAGTTCAATCCCGTCCTTCGCTACCTGCTGAGCGGAAGGAATATCAGGAAGGTGTTTATTTTTGGCTATAAACTGCTCCAGCTCAGGCAAGGGTATTTTTTTATAGTTTTGAGCGAAGACATAATCAGGCCAGCTCGTGCTGGATTGTACTTTTACTTCTTCTGCCAGGATCTTGCCTTTTACAGAAAACTTTTCAGAAGGTGTAAGTGTACCAATACCAACCTTTCCCTGCGTAGTCAAAGTCATTATATCATTCCAATAACCTGCTGTAAATGTCAGATTATGGTTACTCTCAGTGCCTATTTTAGCATTGAAAGCATCGTGACTAAACATGCCCAACTTTACACCATTAACCGTAGTTACCAATAGCTTTGCATGTATATCACCTTTTAATTCCAATACTTTATTCCACCCCTGGTCATTATTGGGACTCAAAGTGCCTATTCCTACGTTACCATCTAGCGGAAAAGTATTAGTCTGCCCGTTGCAGATTAATGCGGCGCCTGTTAAGAAACTAAAGAGTATTGTTTTTCTCATAATTGAAAGTTTATAGTAATAATTAATTTACTTGAAACAAATATTCGAGATAATAACATGAAATTATGAGACACTCAAAAAGTGTCCCTTATTCCGGTTTATTTTTTGCCCCGTTTCCTTTCAGCCAACTTCTTCTCAAGCTGGCTGATCTTTTCATTTTGCTTTTTCAACTCTTTATTTTGGTCGATAACATACAAGGTTAGCTCTTCTATTTTCTTCAATAAGGTTGCCTGGTTGGTGCCTAATTCAATTCCCTCTTTTGCTACTTGCTGAGCAGAAGGGACTTCAGGAAGATGCTTGTTTTTTGCAATAAACTGCTCCAGCTCGGGCAAGGGCATTTTCGTATAATTTTTGGCAAACACGTAATCGGGCCAGTTGGCCGTTTCTACTTTGATTTGTTTAGCTCTAATGTTGCCGTTAACCGAAAGCTTTTCCTGGGGATTTGTAGTGCCAATACCGACATTGCCATCCGCCTCCGGGTTAATAATTACATTGGCCCATGCGGTGAGAGTGTTATTATGAGCACCAATCACTGCGGTTCCATTTGGCCCACTCCCAACAACTATTCTATTCTCGGAGCCGCTGCCACCGAAATCAGCTGCAATCCAACCTGTAACAAAGCCAGGACTATTAAAAGCGAAAGATTGGAAAGAGTTGCGGGAGTTAGAACCCGAAAGTAACGTGTTATAATAGCGCAGAGCTTTGGTATTACCGTTAATATCGAGCTTATCAGCAGGGTTGGCAGTTCCTATTCCCACATTACCCCCGTTTGGGTTTATGTAAGTAGAAGTTGGAGTAAAATAACCCAGGTAAATATTTTGCGTTTGCCCGGCATCTAAATGGAGGTTCCCGTTACTGGAAATCACCTGAGCCGTTCCCGGCACCACCCTGTTTGTACCAGAACCTACATACAAATGTCCGCCCCACGATGCATTAGGCCCAAAAAAGATCATAGAGTTGTCCCCCTTAGACACATGAGCACCAATTCCTGTTATTGGAGAGGTGGTGCCTATACCTAAAGTCCCCGTTTCAGGATAAATATTAGTATTTTGAGCATTCAGTTTATAACTGAATAAAGAGAGTACAATAAGTACAAAATGTTTTCTCATAACAGTTTTTATTTTTTTAGTCACAGATTAAGTTAGACTTCTTTTTACTACCGTTCGCAGCAATAAATCAATTTGGAATAGCCTTTACACTCGGCGTTTTTACTTCAAAAAGTAGCAGATCATTGTTTAGTGGGTATGAATTGGGCAGCCTCCATTTTTTCAACTTTATTTTTAAGCTCGGCTATTGTCCCGTTCTGCTTTTTTAGCTCCTTATTTTGTTCGATCATATAAAGTGTCAGTTCTTCTATTTTCTTTAGCAAAGCAGCCTGGGTGGCGCCCAGCTCAATCCCCTCCTTTGCCACTTGTTGAGCGGAAGGAATATCAGGAAGGTGTTTATTTTTTACGATGAACTGCTCTAACTCGGGCAAAGGCATTCTTTTATAGTTTTGAGCGAAGACATAATCGGGCCAGCTCGTGCTGAGTTGCACCTTTATTTCCTCGGCCAGTACTCTTCCTTTTACCGTCAATTTTTCGGAAGGATTGGTAGTACCTATACCTACATTACCATTTCCCTGGATGCGCATTTTTTCGGTTTGATTGGCATACCATGATTCCTGTGTAAAAAACTGCAGGCCATACATATTGGCACCCGGGTTTTGCGTAATGCTTCTAATAGATGTGCCAAATGTATAGCCCGCATCTTTTATAGCATGCCCTATCATAACGGCAGAACTATCTGTTGCATTAGGAAGATTTTTTACCAATACATTTCCATCATACACTTCCAACCTGGCTAAGGGATCATTCAACGTACCAATTCCCACTCTTCCATTTGCATTTTCAACTAACATTTTTTGCCACGCCTCCCAGGAGGGTTGGCCAGCAACGCCCGTTCTCCAGAACATTCCCGAGTTATTGAAAAATAATTGATGCCTCTTGTCTCCACTGGCATCGCCCCAGGGAGATAGTGTTAGTAAACCGCCATAAGTACTATTGCCGGGTGCTGCAAGTGTGGACGTAGCTTTAAATTCTGCCTGCAATCCTGTTGTATAATCACCGGGGTAACTATTGATATTTCGTGTATCCACCACCACCAGCTTTGTGGCGTCCTGCGCCTGGAGGGAGGCGACGTTACTGGATGTAGCGATTAAGCAACCACTTATCATTTTTGCAATTAGTTTTTTCTTCATAAGTATTGTTTTGTAATGAGTTTTTAATAGTAATGGATAAAGCAGGCATTTATCTCTTACCATGCAGGTTTGGTACCTTCTGTGTTTTTTCCACTTTATTTTTAAGCTCGGCTATTGTCTCGTTCTGCTTTTTGATTTCCTTATTTTGTTCGATAATATAAAGCGTTAGTTCCTCTATTTTCTTTAATAAAACAGCCTGGGTGGTACCCAGCTCTATGCCTTCCTTTTCCACCACTTTGGCTGGAGCCACCTCCGGTAGATGCCCTTGTAATTTGATAAAGCGCTCTAGCTGATCGAGGGGCATTAGTTTGTAAGAAGGCTTGAAAACATAATCGGGCCAGTTGGTTACCTGCTGAATTTTCATTTCAGTAGCAATGGCTTTGCCCGCAACCGCCAATTTATACCCGGACGGTACCGAAGCAGACCCGATGCTGGTGGTGCCTTTTACTACAAGATCATTTTTCCCGGGGCGGCAAAATCATAGGCATCTGAGATTAAGACACCTCCCACTTTAAGTCCCGATGCCGATTGAATATGCGGTGAGTTCAGCAACAGCAGCGTGCGATTCAATTCTTCCGGCGCGCTGCCTGTATAGAGCACAGGATGCCCCTCATAACCACCTTCAAAAATTACTTTGCCTGTTACATGCAGCGGGGTTGCCGGCGAAGTAGTGCCTATGCCTACATTGCCCGTTGCGGGTAAGCTGTTGGTTTGTGCATGACTGATTTGAGTAAGACCGGTTATAAATCCGAGAAGTAGCATTTTCTTCATAAGTTTTATTTTGATTGTGTTGTAAGATTATTGCAGGATCAAATATCCGAAAATAATTCATTTCATAGCTATTACCCTGAACTTTTTCATACTAAAACTTGGCCTAATGCTAAGGCTCGCACCGCCAGACCGAATAGAGCCACGAATAACGAATGATAGTTCTTGAGAAGGCGCTAATGCCGTCTCTTAGATCAGAACTTATTCTGACAGCCATCAGGCACTTGTAACTATATTAATAAGGAATGGATCGCCTATTGAGAAGGGCTCATTTGTTCATTTGCGGAAGAGCATGATGTAGATGAAAAAACTATCAGGCAGATTGCCGATTCAAAAAATACACCTTATAGAATTGGTCTATATACGCTACATAAAAATGTATGTGGCTTCAGACTGAATACGGGGAGATATCTTTGGGTTAGTTAAGAGACAGAAAATCGCTAGCACCGCTTCAGTTGTTGGTGGAGCTTTGTCACACATGCCAGGCACAAACACCAACAACGGCGAAAGACCTGGACCTTTATCATGCCCGGGATGAGTTGGTATTATTGGTGCAGCAGATGGGCGAAAAGCTGGCCGACACCCAATTACTGGCCGGTAGTGAGGCGTACGCCAGTGCACTTACTATTTACAAAATGTTTGCAGCCGCAGCAGGCACGGGTGTGGCCGGAAGCAAAACCGTGTACGAACAATTGCGCCAACGCTTTACCGGCGCAGCCGCTCCCGTAACGCCGACACCTGAAACGCCGGCTGCCTGACCGGTATTTTTTAGATGGTTACTGTTCTCATTCTTTGCTAAGAGCTCCGCTTGCGGGGCTTTTTTTTATGGGGGAGTACCTAAAAGGTGGGGGTACCCAGCCCAAACCTACGCTCGCGGGGTGTTTACCTACGTTGCACCCATGGTAAGCTGAGCTGTTGTAATGGAGAGATGGCTGTTCCCGATGCTTTTCTTTGCCGGTATGAAGAGGTGAGCCCCCGGCCCTGTTTCCTTTGCCGGCGCCTGTTTTACCCACGGCCAATGGGCGTGTACCAACGCTGCAGGGGTGATACCCTTCGGCTACAAAGCTCCAACACTCCCCGGCAAAGCCTGGCGCCCCAACTACCTGCCTTAAACCCACGCCGGCGATGGTGCGTATCGCAACAACAAAGCCCCACATCCCGTAGCCGAAGCTGATCAACAGGCCGGCACAGGTATTACAACCTCAGTCGATGTTTTTTTGTGAAACGCCGATGGTAATCGATGCCCGGCCGAAGGAAACTGATGGGTTGGACCATTTAGTTTATTTGATTGACGGTAGTAAACTTATTAAAATCCTTTTTACAGAAAAAACAATCAGGCGATTGCCGATTCGAGAAATACACTTTATAGAATTGGTCTTTATACTTTACATGAAATGTGCGTGGCGAGGGATTTAACCCTGAAAGATTTTTAGGTTGATTAAGAGGTAGAATACTTTATCTGGTAAATCGGAAAATAGTTGTTCCTGCTAGCCAACGCTACAGTTTTTGATGAGGCCACAGCACAAATGCCAAACACGAACACCAACAACAGCGAAAAAGATCTATTTCCCCGTGAAGAATTTTATCCTTTGAATGAAAAAATTGCTTTAAAAATCAACTCCTTCAACTAATTTATTCTACCTGAAGTTGATCTTATATAGCATAAAATCGCCTTTTATTATAATATTAGCACCTTTATAAAATCTTGCTAATTAAAAAATTCAATCCCTTACATCATTGATCAAAAATAAAATGCATATACAAAAAATCAGTAAGTACTTATACCTAAGTTTTCTGTTACCAATTTTCATTCGCCCTACCTACACCTTTTGTAAATATCTACTCCGCCATCACCCATAATAGCAAAAAAACTATCAGACTTTGAAAATCCGATATGCATATATCCTTCATAGAAAAGTTGCCTCAATTCCAAAAAATAAAAATTACCCGTTTCATTATCAGTCAATATTGGAATCTTCACATTCCACGAAAGATTTATTAATCTCAACGACCACTTTTCATCTTTAGTGATAAGGCTTCCTCCTCCGCCTCTTATTCCAAAAATATCTACAAATACATCCCTATCTTGAATATAATACCTAAGATTATCATCAGATATGCCTGGTTTTAACTCAGAACTGTAATCTTCAAGCACCAGCTCTTCTACATTTATATCATAGATAAACACACCTTCATTATTTATTAAAAATAAGCTATCGTCCTCTAACCAACCGATAGCAATTGGTGCATTTACTGGGATTGAAAAATATAACTTCCACTCCCCTACTTCATTAACAACTTTATCATTCGCTGAATACAAACTAAACAAGTCTGCTTTATAACTATCTAATAAGTCTTTAATTAACATAACTTTTAAGGGGTTATAATTCTACCACTTCCTGGTACTTGCCATTTTAAGAAACCTTGTATTTTATTTGAATGCACTCCAATTCTATAGTCTCCTCCTGGCACATGCATATCCGACGCTGAAATACTTTTTAAACGCGCCTCCTGAGGATGTTTCATTCTTAAAATTAAGTTTGCATAATCTGAATTAATCTCAAACGCAGTAACTGAACTACCTGGTTTTTTAGCAGCATAACTCATTGCTCCGGCCTCGTCTCCTACAAACATATAAATAGTCTTAGGCTTGCCATTCATCGAGTTATAAACTACATTAGCCGCATCGTCTAATTGCAAAAACTGCCCCGTACGTTGAACCCTATATACCGTTGTTGCCAAGCTTGATGCAAGCTTCATCGATCTATAGGATCTATATAATAATGCCGCCTCTCCAGCTCCATAAAGATAAGAGTAATACTCCGCTATCTTCATAAAATCTTGACCTTTTGGACTCTTCATCCATTCTCCGACAGGTGCCATGAGTCTACCAACAGGACTATTGTCGGTGATTGGTGGACCTCGATATGTAGATATAGTAGTGGTGGGTAATGGAGGTGGTTTTAATTGTTGTACTAAATGCCACATATCGGCTGCAAATGCAGCTCTTTCCGGGGTATAATCGTCTCCAGCCACATTATACATTGTCTGTCCATTTCTTTCAATGGTTTTTGCATGCTCGCCCTTTACCTGCACCAGACTCATGTTATTGCTAAAGGAATTCCATACAGCATACCAGTCCCAACCTCCATTCGGATCAATTCTGTTTATCGGATCATTGCCCATACCTACATAAGGAGACTGATATTGTCCCTCTGGATCCACACTCAGCCATCTACCCACCCGGCTATCATACATTCTTAGCTCAAAGGCATTCCAGCCGGTTTCAGGATCTTTTTCGGCATACTTACCCTGGTAGCCGTAGCGGTAACCCTGAGCATCGGTATAATTTCTTCCCCCAATTTCCATACCGAATGGGTAGTAATCGCGGAACACCACATAATCGGCCGTACCGGTACTGGTTTTTACAAAAACCGCCCGTACATTGCCCAGGTGGTCCTGCATTTCGTAACGGTAAGCATTGCCCTGCCTAAAGTAAACGCCCACACGGCCTCCCGCATTAATGGCTACCTCTGTTTGCAATGGTGCTGGCTGGCCCAGGTCCTGCTCATAAATAACTCCGCCTATATAGTACGTAGTTTTTATAACTGCACCGCTACCATTATAACTTATCTTTTTAATGCGTCCTCCCGCCTCATCATATACATACCGTACCAGTGGTAAGGTTTTACCCGCATCACTAAATACAGCCGTTACCAGCCCTTCCACATTATACTCTATATATTTAGCCGGTGCACCGCCATAGGCCGGTCCGGGCATTTCTGCCGTTAATTGCCCCAGTACGTCGTATTGGTAATTGGCATAAGCCTGCCCGGTGGTTTGCTGCACCACCATCTGCAGCTTATTGGTGGGCTTGGGGTATTGCTGGTACTGGTAGCTAAAATTATCCAGCACCGTGCCTGCCTGGCCGGTACGGCTTAGAGCCAGTATATTACCATGTTTATCGTAGCCCCCTGTGGTAGCGGGTATGGTTTCGCTGTTGATGCCCGCCTGTGCTGTAAAATTATTGTTGCTAATGGTGCCCCAGGTGGCGGTATTAAAGCGGTATTTATCATCGTACTTATAGGCATACATATTGGGCGTTTCGGGCACACCCGCCATGGGCGGCTTTTTGCTAAACCAGCTCATGCCCCTTATTTGCCCACCATATTGCGGGGGCGCATCGGCATTATTAACAGCTACACTAATATTATATGCTGGCGTGGTAGCATCTTCGCTGCCACCGGTAGAAGCAGGTACTCCCAATTGAGTAGTAAAGCTATAACCATTGCTGTTAAAGCCGTCTTTGAAAGTGATGCTGTTGGTGGCCTGGTATACCGTAGTATTAGAATTGTGATTATTTACCTCCAGGTCTGCCAACACCGTACTGCCGTTGCTTCCGCCACTACTGGCTGTACCGATCAGCGTATTACTAATATAATCGCTATCATAGTACTCAAGCACTTCGCCAAAAGCATCCGGTAAAAAACCGGCATGGGTGCCGGAGGGCATCCCATCCTTGCCTGGATCCATGGCTTTTTTACTATGATTAATGGCTTTTAATTTACCATCCAACGTATAGGTATAATCAATGCCCTGCAGGTTACCGGCTATTTCCACCCGCTTTACCGGGCCGTGCAAGAAATACTCGTACCGGGCCTGCAGGGTTTTAGTATTAGGATTATCTACCGTATTGGTATAAGCCTGGTACAACCGGTCGTTGGCGTCATACTCATAATAATGTACAAAAGTTTCAGCAGGCGTGTTTTTCTGGAAGATAGATTTTATTACGTTACCCTCGCTATCGTACACATAGTCTTCGGTAAAGTATTTGGCAGTACCACCAGCCATGCCATAAATGGCCTTAATGGTCCAGGTGCTGCGGCCCTGCTCATCATAACTATACCATGTTTTACTGTTAGGCCCCTCCGTAGTGCTTACACCACCACGTACAAAGGTTTGGGTGTAGCCCGATTGGCCATGGCTATTATCTTCTACATCATACTGCGTGCGGGTCCAATCATATCTATTGGCTTCAATCGTTAGTCCGCCATTCCCTGCAATACTTTCCTTTATAGCTGTATTTCCTTTCAGCATTTGAAAGCTAAGGCTTTCATCAGGCGATGGATGATACTCCCCGCTTTCTACAGCCCTGCCCCAACGGTCGTAATTGGTGTACGAAAACCAACCGTATTGCGCTTGCTTGGCATTTTGAGAAAAACGCAGCTTACCATCGCGCCGGTAAATAAATTCAGATCTTCCGCCATCTACACCGGTGGCGGCAATCAACTGTCCGCGCAGGTTATACTCGCTGGTGCTGATAAAAGGAATATCGCTTTTATTGGGGTAGGCATTAATGTTAGTAATTAGCTTTGACACCCCCTCCGGATCAATAGTAGCTATGGCCTGGCCTAACTGATTGTAGAAGGTATAAGAGATATCAGAATAAGAATTCGAATAAGACAACGTTATCGGCTCGGTACCATTATTCACCAGCTTATAATAGCCTTGGGGTAGATAGCTGTTGCCGCTAAACCCTGTAACCGGTTGTTCGGTGGCCATATTATACAGGGTATAATTGGCAGCCTGATTCGTTCCGGCTACACTGACATTGGAACCATTTAATAATTTGAAATAAAATATACGAGCGGCTTCTGCATTTGAAATAGTAGCATTACAGTTGGTACAAATAGGGATATCAGGTGCAACAATTGCCTGATAGCTGCTATAACTTACCTCGAAAAATCCGGCAGATTCAATTTTCACCGCCTGGCCAATAGGAATTTGTATGGACGAGGAGAGACCACTAGCCGGACCTGAATATATTGAAGTCCAGGGCCCGTTATTATTGCCTGAGCTATTTACATACAGGGTAATATTTCCACCTGATGCCTTCATACCGGTTATACCGGCTCCATTATAGGCTGTAGGGAAATAATGTATATAAGTAGTGCCTGCTATTGTAAAACTGTTATTAACCAGTAATTCATCTCCTGGTATCGCGCTCATTAAGGTTTTACCATCTTTATCGGTAATGGTTACCACTTCTTTCCCATTTACATCCCTGGATACAGACTGGAAAGCCTGATTAGCCAATGTTGCAGGCATGGCACCCAATTCCATCTCCGTAAAATACTTATTACGTACCTGCAAGTACTGATTGAGCTCATTTTGTACGGGGGTGATATAACTGCTCACATCCCTGTTTTCTCCCATCTTATAAGCGGCACCTACACCTGCACTCCGTTTGGCATTGCCAGAGCCATCTTTATAAAAATCGGTACGGGAATAGGGGTAAGAACTAGTGGGAACCCGCTCCTCTATCGTATTATTGCCGCTATAATACCAGCCCAAAGTACCTTGTTGAGCACCTACCGCATCGGGGCTATTGGTTTTAACTCCATCAAAATTGGTATAATCGTATTTTTTACCTGTACCATCGGTTACAAAGTTTTCTTTAAAACCAAACTCCGAGCCAATAGGAGCGCTCATGGTGGATGCAGCCGGCCGGCCTAAAACATCGTTAATAGGCTCTGTTACAAAAATCTGGTTGACAGCCGTATTTTTCACCTGGGTTTGTTGTAACCGCCCTGCTTTATCAAAATAGGTTCGCGACTCCGTTTTAGCGGCTCCATTTGCTTTCAGAGATTTAGCATGAATCCAATTACGGTCAACCTCACCGGTAGTTTGTCCCCAAAGACAAATATTGCCGAATACCAATATCAAAAGCTGAATAATATATTTCATGAGTTACTTATTGTTACAACAAAAACATTCTACATAATGAAAGTTCCGGATATCAATATCATAATCATTCCCTATTTGCCGCCCGATGAGATTTTTGCCTTTTCTTGCCGGGCTTTGGTAATAGCCTGACCTCGTTCAGCCAATTTAGCCTGGTGACTCTCATAAATTTTCATTTGCTCCTGCGATAAAATTTTACGGATCTCCTGTTTTTTCCATTTGGCGATATCGGCCGAAAAAGAAGCATCTTTATTAAATTTCGATGTTTGCGATTCCGTATAAAGTTTCACCCAAAACTGGTCTTCCAGGTTTTGCCACCGCAATGTCTGCTCGTCAGAAAGGCCTAGCAGCTTTCGAAAACCCTGTGCTTCCTGCAGCGCAATCTGGTCACGTTTTTGATACCTCTTTTCTATTGAATTGCCGCTTTGAGCGAAAGAAAGACTGCAAAACATGCTGACAAATAATAGGAATATAAGCCTTTTCATATATTAATAATAACTTATTGAATAAGAAATATAATCTTCACATAGATAGTCGTAAGTGATCGGATGCATTTTAATATAGCTTAATGTTTCTCCAAAAGCTACCTGGTATTCTCCTGAAAATGTAACCGTATATGGCGTGTGAGTTAGCGGAAGCATCTGGCAACCATACCCGTCACCACTGTACAAATGACTTCCACTTTCTTTAACATATTCTAAAGTAACCGAGCCATAGTAAGGTTGGGTGTAGCCCGGATCAGCATATGCTCTTATATAAACGTCTGCTATGGAAGAGAAATAGTCATAACCACTCCAATTCTGCAAATTATCATTTTCTATTCGCAAATAAACCGGTCCGCAAGTTCCTTGGAGATTAGCTAACCTTTGCCCTTCATCCATAGCTTTTTGATCGGCATCCAGCTGTGAGACAACGGAATTAAATTGACCTGCAGGTATATTCACTATTACCATTGACCCAACCGGATTAGCTCCCGAACAATCATTTTTTTGGAACTCCCAATTTACAAGTGGATTGCTTAAATACACTTTCTTGGCGTAGTTATAAATAAATTCACTCACTGGTCTTATACCTTCCGGTTGCGTTTCTCTAAAAGTTTTTACCAGTCTTCCTGCAGCATCGTACTCAAACTTGGTAAAGAAATTGTTATTATCCAAAATATAGGTAAGCTCCCCACTAAAGTTATCATACACATAAGAATTAATACCTGCATTCAAAGGATGAAACCTGATATCATCAAAATAAACGGGGTTACTGCTGTTATTATAACAACCAACTATCAACGTTCCACCTGTTATAGCCGAAGCCGGTATTTTAATGGTTGCCAGCTGCCAGCCTTGCGGGTTGGGTGATGAAATTTGCCCGCTTATTAATTGGGCAGTACCGAGAATGGTATAAAAGATGGACTCATTAGATGCCGGCGTTCCGTTGCCTGACTTTACCCACACGCTCGCCCAATAATCCCGGGTATTGTCTAATTTATTTACTGGCACTTCATACTGAAATCCGTTACCGTTAACTACTTTTACACTTTTTGCTCCCGTATGCACATATGAGGGATTTGTGTTAATAGTTCCTCCAATATTTATATCTCCATTAAAAAAATTATTGCTGCCAAGTTCATCTTCGGCTCCACTATAAGCTATCTCCGCATACTTTGCAGGTCCCCCGCTTACCATTATCTTACTATGGTTATATCCCATTTTGGTAGCAACATATTGTTCGTTCATATCCGATGCTTCCAATGCATGAGAAAACACGTCATACAGTGTTGTTTGTCCAGTTTTTATCCAGCCCGCATTTTGCGCTGACGGGTTGGCCTGGTTGCCCCAATTAAAATCCACAAATACTCCAATAGCAGTCATGCCGTTTTGTGAACTTCCTTCCGGCGCCCATGTATAAGTCATATCGGGTCGCCAAACAGTACCCGTTGAATGCCCCCCATCTTGCTGCGTTGTGCCATAATCGGGCATTAAAACATTAGCAGTCTTCGACCATGTGCTAATGGCAGCACCTACCAGTCCTATGGGCTGATCATACTCATTCACCCTATATGAATAAGATGCGGCTGTTTGCGTCAGCATATTTTTATTATTGGTAGCTGCTCCTTTTAAGCCCATTTCAGGATAGTGGCGATATGCGGGCACTTTGCTATCTATAAAGCGATTACCATTTGCATCAATACTTAATGTTTTAGTTACCGCCCCGCTATAAAAATCAAATGCCAGATTTTCATTGGTAGTAGTGGTACCATTCACGTAATTAATTGTAGTTGTACCTTCAGAAATACAAGGATATTCTTCCTTAGCACTTAGCACCGATGAAACACCGTATTTATTACCAGGAATATATATCATTTTTACCTGTGAAGAACGCTCCTGTATATACCCCTGATAATCAAAGTCAGACAACCGCGTTTTATAGGTTGAGAAAAAAGAACCGTCATACCTATTTTCGAGACCATCGTGTAAATAATGATTAATAGTTTCGCTCAACTTTTTATTGTTAACATCGTAACTTACTCTCCGTTTAAGTGTACCAATACTGCTTGTAAACTTTTTTATAACCAGGTTAATGGCTTCCTGCTTTAGATACTGGTTGGAAATGCCTAAATTCCCGTCATTTCCGATATAAGGATTTCCTTGTTGAACATCAAGTACTTTTCTTTCAACCATATTGGACCGGACTGTTTCAAATTCATATACAGTCTTTCCTGGCACATTAGCTACTGAACCTCCATTTTGCATACTGCTGGTAACAGTCACATATTTGTACATAACACCGGGCGGCGGTAGCTCCCTGGCTATAAAATACAGCTGATCAAGACTGGCATATAAAGTTTTTCGATATATATTTTTTATCTCCTGGAAACGCGGTTCCCTTTCATGATCTTCATCTGCTCCCCAAGGAAAAGGATATGTAGTACTATTGATCTTCGCCCAATCTAATATTGGGAATACCGCTGGTTCGTAAGATGTAACTCCAGAACTTTGAGAAGTATTATTAATATTAGTATAACCATACGTTGTTTTTGCTTTAAAATCATTGTCGTCTATAGATAAGGATTGTACTCTGATTCCTCCACCATACTTAATTTTATTTGTAGGTATATAAAGATTACCAGTCACTATTTTTACATACTTCATAGTGCTGCTTCGCAAAACAAACATTGTTCTGTCTACATTACTTATTTGAGCCGTACCCGTAGTCCAATTTATATTATGAATCGTTCCCTCCAAATTACCGTCTCCTTCACCTGGCCACGGTTGGTCAACTACACTACCTCCGCCTTCCTGCCGCTCCCTCGTCAAAAGGGCGAACTTCACTCTTTCACCCTCACTAATAAAATTGCTGAGATTGTATCCTTCTGATTGAATTTTACATGTAAAGGACCCGTACTGATTGTTTCCTGCATCGAAAACAAAATCTGAAAAATCCGACATTATAAAGCTTGGTGAATTATTAAAAGCTACTTCTCCATAATCATCAGGTTCATAATTAATACTGACATGAGCCCCGGTAGCACTCACTATTTTTCGCATACTCCAGGCATCTGCGCATTTTGCAGCAGCAGGGTCAACCATTCTTCCCAGATTTTCATTTTTACTCAACGTTACCGGATCTACGTATCCCCTGAACATGCCCCAGTAATCATATATATCTTTATTATAGGGGGGATTTTTGGTAGCCTTATAAGTTTTATTGTTATCAACTGCTACCTCGCCACCCCTTAGTATGTATTTTGTATAGCCATTCGGTTGGCCTTGCACTCCTACAACCACTCCAACATATTGCTCCAAATAATCGTTTGTTACAAACATTTCGCCAATCTGGGGAGCAGCGGATGTAGCCGGCGCGGTTCCGTTAAGGGCCGCCCCCGATATCGGAACAGCAGGAACATCATAATCAAACCGGGTGGCTGGCAAAATATTGGCACCTGATTTACCCAAAAATTTAATGCTATTTAATGTTAGTTTGCCATACTTGTTTTGATAGCCCCAACCCGGCTCAAAGCTATTTACGGTTCTTTTGCATAAAGAGTAATCATAGTTAAAATCTATTATTCTTATAGATTTTTGTTCTAACACAGTTCTGCCTATAGCGTTTACATCACTTGTTTCTAAAATATTTCCTGGCAATTCAGAATCTACCGTTTCAGCTGCGTTTCTTCCGGAGACTACATATGGATTACCTGTAGCCGAGGAGGGAGTTACAATTGATGCATCAGACGCGTTTAAAAGGTATACCCTATCAAGCTTAAGGTTTAGGGCGCTGTTATTGTTAAACAATCCGTTTGTAGTGTATTTATATTTATTACTACCATTTCCACCAACCTGATTAAAGATTTCCGGGGAAGCACCTTTACCATCATACCTTGCGCCCTTTTCGAAAAGTGCTACATGCGAACGTGTTCTGATTGCATTTAAAAAGTATACTTCTTTTTTGCCCATTGAACAATTCTCCCATAAGACGTCTTCATCCCTATGAGTACCTTCGGATGGATTTCTCCAGCTATAATTGTTAGACCATTTTCCATACTCAAAATTTACCCAATAGCCCCAATCCCCCTCATCAGCCTTTCCGTTTGCCGCCTCTCCATTTGGCCCGGGCCTATCCACAAAATCCGGGCCTGTAATACTTGTTAAATACCAGGTATAAGCATAGGGATTTGATTTTTTACTACGATTTAGATAAACGCCCCTGGATTCGTCGATCTTATGCTGGGTAATTTCCTCATTCCAGCAGTAAGCCGGCAGTGCATAATGATAGGTTACACCCGATTCATTTGTAATAGAGAAGCCCTCTATCATTCCGGTCTTATACCGAAGATTTTTATCATACCCCATTGTATTAGCAGGCTTTAAAAACTGATTTACTGCGATAGACCTGCTCCCGAACAATCCGTTCGATCCATCATAGCCGTAAGACGGATTTGAACTTTCTCCATAAACCGGATTAGGATCAAACGGTGGAGGCTGAGCGCCGTTAGTTATATTATCCTGAATTGAAGAGGCGGCATACGATGGATATTGCTGTTGATAAGTATTGGAAAAGTCTCCGATAAATCTAAACTTTGGGGCCGATGCAGTAGGTGCAGCTCTCATATATTTCACCATCTTATTTCCAGAAGCATCTACCCTATTCATATCCATAATATCACCTCTGAAATAATAGGGACGTATAGCACCACCTAATCCTTGAGCAAGTACGTTATAATTATCAAACTCTAAAAAGGCCCCTCCTTTATTTTTTGTAGGATCTGCGTCAAAAACAAAAGACTGTAAATCAGCTTCAGGTAATGAATAACTATCATACCCTACATTATTAACGCTTTCCCAGCCACTTGGATATAAACTTCCGTGAGAAGTTATTGATTCGCTTCTGTCAATCCAATATCGCATTTTACTATATCCCAGGCTTATAGAGAAGTACCAGGGAGTGGGAATATTCATACCCTTTGATTTAACTTCTGTTTGAACCGGCGCGTCCTGGCTTGATCGAACCACGGAACCGCTTATAGATCCACCTTCTCCTACTCCTATCCCTATTCCAACAGTCCCGGAGCTGGATATTGACGCTTGTAGCATACCTATACTGCCCGTAGCATACCCGTCGATACTTTGGAAATTTGTGCTAGCACCTACTGAAGCACTGGCCCCTCCCATTTGGGCTCCAATTGAGCCGTAAACACCTTGTGTATTGGATACACCAATTTTTGCGCCCACACTTCCGGCCGCCCCTACATCATAACTATACCCCCCTTCCAGTCCAGCGCTAAAAGACTCCAAACCAAATCCGTCATATGTATCATCTGCAAACGTCAAACCCACACTGGCATTAACAGGCAGTAAGCCATAGCCAATAGTAATTCCTGCGCTATAAAACCTGGTTGTACCCCCTTCCCAATAATCTTGCCTGTTACTTGTAGCACCATTCCAGTCATCGGGGTTCCCGTTAACACTTCTAGTTATAGCCCCAGGATTCAACGTCCATCCCAGCCCTACCCAACTTGCTTCCACGTTAGGCTGTATGCCTGCATGATAAGACAACGACAACGGATAACCACCTTCCGGCCCGGGTACTTCCAACAATGGTATGTTATATGTAAAATCACCCGTTTGCAGGTTTACCATATCTGTGGTATCCACCGGCTCAAAACTGGTAGCTTCGGGCGATGTAGGTCCGGCCGTAAGCGCATAAGCCATACCGGGCATAAAAGTATTAGTAGCTAAAATTAACAGCATCGTTAATGCCATTACCTTACGCATCATTGTTTTTGTAAGCATAATAAAACGGTTAGTTATGTTAGCCTCTAGGTCTTTAATCGGTTATTCGTTATCTTTCAACTCCGGTAGCTTTTCCAGGTCCTCTTTTCGAAAAGAAAATTTTAATATCCCCGTTCCAAAACCACATTCTGCTATATTAATATCAAACTTATTTGCATTTTTCATCTGATCCCTACTAAACACCAGCATCAGGTTATTGCCATCGCTCATGCCATAGGTTTGATCAAAAAAATAATCTGCCATCGACAATGTATCCTTATTATAAGTAGTAAGGTTTATATAATCGTTCATACGAAAAGCCAGCATCTGCACCATGTCACTATACTTGCTAAAGTCTCCCAACTGCCGGATCGCTTCCTTTCCATCTTTACTAAACCTAGCTTTAAAGTAATAGTACCCGCTATATTTACCCTTTAACTTTTCAACTGGTATAGAATCCGTTTGCTCCTGCTCTGCCAGTAAGGAAGAAGGGTAAAACGAAAGCTTAACTTTTACACCATTTACCTCTTGTTCTTTCGTCAAGCCATTATCAGGATCGTTGATATACTCCAGCAATTCCGCTTTATCGAGACTACTCTTTTTAGCAATACCACAACTGCATAAAAACAGCAATAAAGCGACAATAAATGTCCCGATACTATTTTGCAGGTACCGCATACTCTTTATTTAACTCATCCACTACTTTATCTGTAATATCCAGGTCAGCATCTGCATAAGCTATATTTCCGTTGGCGGCTACCAGTATCATTTTATAGCCATGCTTTTTGCCATACCGCTGTAAAAAGCTATTCACCGTGGTTAATACATTCTGGGTTAAACGCTGTTCTTCTTCCGCGGCATTTTTGCGGATAGCTGACTGGTAATCTTGCAATTGTCGTTGCTTAGTATTAATAAGATCCTTAGCCAACTGTTTTTCTTTGTCGGTTCCTAGTGCCATTGTTTTTTCATAGGTAGTGATGGCTCCCTGTACGTCCTTTGTTAAAGAGTCTATATTAGCCTGCCAGGTTTTACCCTTACTATCGTATTCTTTACGGGCATTAACCATAGCGTTATACCCCGTCATTAACTTAGCTGAATCAATATAAGCGATCCTGGGGCCACTAAAAAACATACAGCCCACAATGATCAACACTATAAATACCAGAAAACCAATAATTACCTTTTTAGTCAGCCATTTCATAAGCACTATAAAATTTGGTTATTCCGCATATCAACGGAATACTGTTAAGTTGTAAAACAATAAATTTGTTACCCGATAAAATATTAACCCAGAGGGCTGTTTAATATTTTATCCTCGATCTTTTTTAAACCTTACCTGGAAATCACATTTGATAGTTAGCTGTTCAACGCAATTAGTTTTATCATCGTTCATTTCATTCAGGTTATTTTCTCCTATCAAAATTAAGCTTTGTAATATAACCGCCAAATATTTTTTAGTGTATTTTAAATTTCGTTCAGGCGATACCATTTTAAATCTCGTAGCTTACACTTTCAACCAATATTCTTATGCCCCAAAGATGCATCCGCTTTGGTCCGCACGATGATAACGAACACTTGAAACATAGCAATCTTATACACTACCCCCATAACATCTAATACAATTCTTCTGAATCTTCGACTGATCTTAAACAGCCGAAACAGGTTGGGAATGAGGACTTGAATCCTTTTCTTTTGACAGTTCATCTGCTTCCGCCACTATACCCCACTTTACCTTCACATTATCCACCGATGAGAGTAATATGATTATACAACAAATAATTTGATGGTATGGAAGCGCAAGTTCAACGTCTTTTAAAAAAGCTATAGCTTTCATACTCCCAGGCATGATGCCGATACTGATATTTGTATCCACATTAATAAAGGCTGTATCGATCAATGGGAAGGTTCCATTTGTTCATTTGCGGAAGAGTAGGATCTAGACGACAAAAAAGATCAGGCGGATTGCCAATTCAAAGAATACTCCTTATAGAATCAGTCTTTATACAATACATAAAATGTGCGTGGCTTCGGGCTGAATACGGAAAGATATCTTTGGGTTAATTAAGAGACAGAAAATCGCTAGCCACCGCTTCAGTTGTTGGTGGAGCTTTGTCACACATGCCATGCACAAACACCAACAACGGCGAAAAAGTTGCTTCTTAGTATAGCCTGTTATTCTTCTATTTGGCATAGTAATGTCCGATCATTCATCTCACCGCAAAAACCAACACTAACAGCACACAAATATAGAAGCTTACAATCCCATACAATCACCATTATCTTCTTTTCCTTCCCAAAAACATCCCATAAATAACAGAAACAATTCCTACTAATAGAAAAAACCCTATTGCAATAAATTCTCCTGTCATTTCTTCCCCAACAAATAAAATCGACTCTTCGCCTTCCAAATATTTTATTTGGATCAACTCACCTACTTTATGTTTATCACAAAATCCAGCAGGTATCCTTTTGATAAAGATTTCGCCTTGATAATTCAAATCCATATAGTACTTACCCCTAGTTGAACCACAATAATTTGGAAGCTTGATAATTTGCGCTTCCACTATTTGACCATCCCGTTCAACCTTATAAATATCTAGCTTGAACTTTAAAAATATCAATGAGAAGACTATTATAGTTATGCCTAAACCTAAAGAACTATATTTCATTATTTTATCGAGTAGAATTGACGCGCGTATTATCACTGACAGATATTCTTAATTTTTCAAAATCAGGTAATTGACTCGCTTTAAGAGTAAGAGAGTTTAATATGTTCCTTACTGCATCACTGGTTTTCTGCGAAGTACTACTTGCTGCAGCAGATACTAAGTTTGCTTTAGCCTGTTGGGTTGTGAGATTGTTTCCCGCATTAACTACATTTTGCTTTCGCCCAGCACTTGTTGGACCACCTGCAGCGATTCTAGAAACCCTATCTAATTTATTTTCGGCAGCTTTTATCGAACCAGCATTCACATCTTTAGTTAGACTCCCTCCAATCTTACCCATTACTACATCAGACATAGTTTGCTCAAAGTTTACTGATTTGTTCTCTATATATTGATGTGACGCTGACTCCCCCGTTCTCCTTAGTCTTCCTCCTATTTCCTTTTTGAAAAAGTTATGCTTCGTTTATAACGAAGCATTGGCCACAAGGCCATCAAACCAATTACAGAAAAATCACCTCCAGTAAACCGCATTTTTTTGTATAAAAACAATCTCTTGCACTACTATAAAGATATTCCTCGGCCTTTTCTACTATACCCGCTTCTACCGGATTCTGATGAATGTAGTTCGTTTTCTGAAAGACGAATGCTGCGCTATACAATTCCATTGGCTGATTGTCTTGCCTCCAAAATTGATATTCGTTATTCCGGCTGTTTGTAATGCCCGCCTTCTTAAAAATATCAAGCATCCACTCCCACCTGCTCTCGTGTTTATTTCTGTTATAGCCTTTATTAATTGTTTCCTCGTAAATTTTTTAAAATCTCTCAATACATCACTCAGGTTGTCATTTTTGCCAATACTTAAAATGTACATGATTGCTCATGATGCACCAGCTATGCACTTGCAGATTTTTTTCTTTTTGACAATACCTGATGCTGTCCAGAAAAATATCACGATAATCCTTTCGTGTAAAAACATCTACCCACTCAACTACGGCAAAAGTTATAAAATGTATTGCTGCCTGATTACGGATTTTATAACCGCCTTCGCTCATTTTTTTCCTAAAGATACCAGTTCTGACGGCTTTTGCAAAAGCCGATGCTTTATTGCAAACAAAGCATAACCGTTCAAGCTTTTATTTATTTATTTGGAAGACTACCGACAACGGGGGGCAACCCAAACGGATAATAATGGATCTTCTTTAACTGAATATCCATTACCTTTTTACATTCCGTTTTGTCGGTTCGGGAGACAGATTAACTATATATGAGGAATCGTATTTACTAAATTCAATTAAATATTTTTTTTGCTTATAAAACAGTTCCCATTTTTCTTTATTAGGAAAGCCGTCTTTTGTAGCAAACTTGAATGATCGTCTGCTATCATCATTCAGAATTATGTCGAAGGTTATTGGCATAATACTAATTGTATCTAATCCATAAAACATTTTTATAACAATTTTTTTTCCGCCACTTTTAAATTCTTCCTGATCTGATCCTGCTATTGCATATTGTCGCCCACCACTCCGCGCTTTGCATTTAAAAAAGTCAGCTGCCGATGGTATCATTTTAGTCTTGCTCTGAAAACATATTGCCCGATCGCCAATTAAAAATAACCATCCTACATGCTGGGTTCTATTTGTTTGTGAAAAAACACTATTAAACCCACATCCCAAAAAAAGAATTAAAAGAAAAAATTTCATCAGTTTATAAGTTTAAGATTACCTCTATTATCTGCTTTCCCATCGACAGTATACTTAAGAATAAATTGTCCCACGCTTTGATTGTATTGTTGTTGAACTTGTGGGGGATTTAATATGTAGTTTCGCAGATTTTGATAATGCAGGGGGCTCATGGTCATACTTTGATGATGCACCCCATAAGCCATAATGTCACTTGGCTTAATCATTCCATTACCACCCTTTACAATCCCCTTGTCTGCTTCTGATTTTATTCTTGACACACGATCGCTTAAACCTATTAAATGCATAGACTCATGAACGATTGTCTTACCCCTATTATCAAATTTTTCATCTTTAGAATCAGCTCTCAAAAAGCCCAAGGCACTTGTTAAATAATCAGGCTCATACCCACTGCCATCATGTTTTCGAACAGGTCCACTGTGCACTTGAGATTGTCTCGTTGACTCAAGATCATCTAAACTTAGTATATTATCTCCATCCTTCTCTTCTTTACGATCATCAATATTTTTATATGTAAGATTAATTGAAACCTTAATTCCATCGTCGCCAACAGCTTCGCTATTGAATAGTTTTTCTTTCATTCTATTAAAATAAGTTTGCCCCGACTTAGCATAATCTTCTCTTTGCCCTTTAGACCCACCAGAAGTATAAATCGTAGACCTTATTCTTATCGCAATAATATTATTATTCTCATCTCGATCAAACTCAATTATTGCATCCCTGCCATCGAGATCAAATAAACTAATTGGATTATTTAAGGTATAGTTATATGGAGTTACACCAAAGTATTTTTCACTCACGGGATCTTGTTGAAACCACCGGCCTATCTGCGCATTATACATTCTTGCACCATAGTCATAACTATCTAATCCTAAATCTTGTTGTTGCTCTTTGCCATTGTATAGATGTTTATTCTGTAGCGAAGCATTTGACTGCTGAGTACTTATACCTCTTTGCGTCAAGCCGAACGGATAATAATGCGTTTCCTCCAATGGATCTCCATTATCAGCCAGCATTACCCGTACATTACCCAAATGGTCTTTTAAAAAGTAATCATACCGCCACTGGTTGGATGCTAATCTTACCCTACCTTCTTCGGTAGCTACATGCTGCAAAATATTATTTTCAAAGATCATTCCGCCCAGGTACTGGGTGGTTTTTGCAGCCTGGCCTGTTTCGTTTACCGTTTTGCTGAGCTTATTGCCAGCCGCATCATATGTATAGCTAATGGAGCCCTTGTTGTCTACACAATTTGCTTGGGCAAATTTAAGATATTATAGCTGATACTGCTGATGCCTTTGTTTTTATCTTTGATCAAATTACCGTTGATGTCATACTCGTAGTCATCGTCCGTATTAGCGCCATTTTTAAAGTCGCCCAGCTGGTAGTGAAAAACACCAACAAAGTCATCAAAACCCAGCCCCTCGACTCAGTTGTTGATTAAAACACACAATAACGGCGGGCCAGAGAAGACCAACAATGTCAAAAATTATTATTGTCAGCCAACATTCCTGCTATTGGCGAAGCTTCAATATATACTGAGCACGAACACCAACAACGGCAAAAAAGATGCATCCGCTTTGATCTGCACGGCGATAACGAACACTTGAAACATAGCAATCTTATACACTACCCCATAACATCTAATACACTTCTTCTGAATGTTCGACTGATCTTAAACAGCCGAAACAGGTTGGGAATGAGGACTTGAATCCTCTTCTTTTGACAGTTCATCTGCTTCCCCCACTATACCCCACTTTACCTTCACATTATCCACCGATGAGAGTAATATGATTATACAATAAATAATTTGATGGTATGGAAGCGCAAGTTCAACGTCTTTTAGCTAATAGCTTTCATACTCCCAGGCATGATACCGATACTGATATTTGTAACTACATTAATAAAGAATAGATTGCCCATTAGAAAAGTTCCATTTGCTAATTTGCGGAAGAGCATGATGTAGATAAAAAAACAGTAAGGCGAATTAAGGAATGGAAAAGCAGCCCGTACAATATTATCTTGTATACGCTTGAAAAGATAGGTGCAACAAGGGACTTAACGCCGGAAGATTTTTTGAGTTGATTAAGAGGTAGGAAACTTTAGTAGAATTTATCGTTTATCATTGCTAAGAGATCGTATATAATGCAAACTTTTTTCAACATCGGACCTAACGTTTTTACCGAGATATTTAAGCCAATCAGGATTAGATTCGCCTATAAATTCAGTATACAATGCTATAGCGTACCCCCATTCTCTTTGGGTCAGGTAACCAGCCATTTTATAGCCAAACCCATCTGCTGATTTAACCTCTCTAAATGCAGCATTTGCGTTAAAAACACCCAGCCCAAAAACAACAGTAGTTAAATCAGTCAGGTTCTCATCATTAAATTCTAAACGGCGCTCTCCCAAAATTTTGATATGGCTAAATTCATGAGCCAAAGTAGCCACAAGATTTTCGGGATCGGATAAATTTGCCCTTTCTATAAATATGTCATAGCGACCTTTTTCATCCTTATCAAAATATAACCCATGTGACAAAGCGTCTGCCTGGTTTTTTTCTACACTTGTCCATAAAAATTGTCCAACCTCATGTATATTATCATCGTAAATCTGCAAATTTACTTTTTCCAGATTTATATCCATTTGAGCAGCAACAATTGAAGCAGTTTCACTCAAAGAAGCTGGTGTACCATCATAGCGTATAGGAAAGTGCTGCTGATCAGGAACCAAAACATTTTTAGATTTCAAATAGCCTTCACCAAACTGATTTATTAGCCAAGCAAATGCCTGAGTCATCCACTTTTCTGTTTCGAGATCAATGGGACAAACTACCTTCTTATTAGAGAAAAAATTAAACATTTTTAAAAAACTTATTATTTAGGACGATAAGATGGAAAGGTTGTTCTTGGAGTATATCTCCAGAAAAAAATGAAATAAAGTATAACTAAAATAATCGCTACCAAAAGAATATACTTCATTAATGGAGGAACTTGATTAATATCATCTTTTTCCTTATCTCTTTTTTCCTTATCTCTTTTTTCCTTTCCCATTCTTAATAAAAAGGTTGATTGCGTGTGGCTCTAATTTCAGGAATATCCCTTGTTTCTGTTTTTTGTAATTTATACTCCTTAGAATTTGTCTTATTTAATATTTGCTGAGCCGGAGAAGGGCCTAATAATGAAATTTTTAAATTCTTACCAGCCTGAATACTATTCGCTTGCATAGACCATTTTAATTGTTCGCCCAAAGTTCCTTTTTCTGGATAAGCAGGCATTGCTTTAAGCGCAATAGCTGCATCAGACTCAATCTGACCAACCTTATTATTATAATCTGCTGTAGCGGCCTTAAATATCTTCTCAGCTTCCGGGTTATTAAATGTTACTTCGATTCCAGAGACCTTACTGGAGAACTCTTCTACTCCGGCAAGATTTTTACTATGTATATTATCAGTTGTAACTTTTATCTGATTTATTTGTTCACTCAGATTATCAATCAAATCTGTAGTATATACAACTGCTGCTCCTCGATTATTTCCCTTGGTTATAGTGGGATCCGTAGAACTCTCTCTAGGCATGTAAATGTCCGCATCGGTAGTAGCTGTATTATATGCATTTGAAGTAAATACTGACGCCCTTCTGTAAGAAGACGCGTTCGGAACATAGCTATTAGCTTGCTGATAGGATCTTCTTTGCTGAGCATAAAAATATGGATCCATATACCTAGCATTCACTCGCTCTAAACCTTCAAGTTCCACATCACCAGTTACAGCATTCTCACTAAAAGCATAGGTGCTATTATAAACGTAATCTTCGCTTAACGGGTCTATCTCTATAAACCTTCCTATCTGCGGATCATGATTGCGGTACTTAAACTGCACCCAGTTCAGATCCAGGTCTTCATCTATCTGCTGATTTTGGAACGTCTTTTCCTTATTATGCAAACTGCCCGTTTGTCTTGTACTTATTCCTCTTTGCGTCAATCCGAAAGGATAATAATGCGTTTCCTCTAATGGAGTTGCAATATCATTCAGCATTACCCGTACATTACCCAGGTGGTCCTTTAAAAAATAATCATACCGCCACTGGCCGGATTCGAGTCTTACCCTACCCTCTTCGGTTGCTACATGCTGCAAGACATTGCTTTCAAAGATCATTCCGCCCAGGTACTGGGTGGTTTTTGCAGCCTGGCCTGTTTCGTTTACCGTTTTGCTGAGCTTATTGCCTGCCGCATCATATGTATAACTAATGGTGCCCTTATTATCTACAACAATTTGCTCCGGTAAATTTAAGATATTATAGCTAATACTGCTGATGCCTTTGTTTTTATCTTTGATCAAATTACCGTTGATGTCATAATCATAGTCGTCGTCCGTATTAGCGCCATTTTTAAAGTCGCCCAACTGGTAATCGATTGTTTGGACATCAGTCACCTTAGCCAGCTTATTAGAAATTTCGCCCTGTTTGTAATTGTAGGTAAGATCGTCTACCATTACAGAACTGTTAGTGGACTGCACATAACCATACTGTACCATCCGTTTGATATTGCCATTAAGGTCATAGGCATTTACATTATTATCAGCATGATTACCATTACCCATATAGCTGGTATAATCCACCCCGGCTGATTTATCATAATTGCTACCGCTCGTATATTGTCCAAAGTCCGCTTTAATAAGCCGGTTGGCTGCGTCGTAAGTGTAATTATACCTCCTGATCTCTTTGGCTCCTGTACTTCCCCTCCAGGTCATACCGGTGATATTGCCATTAAATAATCCCTGGCCCGCATAACCCTGCAGGGCGGTGTTAATACTGCTGTTATTCACTTTATCGTAAGCCAGGTCAAAACCAAAACTATGGCCCGTAGCTCCGTTGCTTATATAATTACGGTTCACACCCAGCAACCAGCCCCTGATATTGTATTCATAATTTTGTGTTTCCACCGGCTGGAGCGGAGCATTATAATTCTGACCGATCTTTTTGGTGGTTAACTGACCCAACGCATCATAATAGTTTTGCGCCATTATTTTATCACCACTCTGGATACCCGGATTGTTATAATCCATAATATTTTTAGTGGTTTGCGTTACACGCCCCAGCGCATCATAGCTGTTTTTGGTAATTGTAAGGATCTTGTTGGTGCTGCCGGCTGCAGTGCCGCCTACTCTTTGCTGCTCGCTTAGGGTAATCAGTGGCTGGCCGCCCCAGCTATACTGGGTGGTGGCTAAATCTATTCCACCGGTATGGTTGATGGTTTTTACCTGTATAGGACGGGCTTTGTCGTCATAAATCGTAACTGTGGTAATATAATCGGTACTATTCAGCACCCTGGTTCTCGTACCCGTTACCATTCCCTTGGTACGGGTGTCCTGTACATTTTGTTTATGGAACGGGAAGCTACTATTGCTGCTGCCATTGCTATTGTATAACTGTCCATCATGTGTAGTGAGGTAAATACCGGTTATACCCGCTATACTGTTGTTCGTAATCCACTCATAATCATCATAAAAAGTTTCGGTAAGAGCCGTAGTACCGGTAAGCATGGTTGCCAAAGGATAACTAATAGCTTCGTTGGTGGTACCACCCTCTAATGCCGCGGCAGCGGTCCAATGAGTGTTGGGATCATTGCTCTGCGGATTGAACAACCCTGTTTTTACCGGGCGGTTCAGGTTATCGTAACTAGTAAAGTTCCAAAGCCCCTGTGATCTTAAATTACCATCCTGCGTCATTACCAGCCTGTCCCTTACATCATATACCATCGCTACTTCTGCGGCTCCTGGTACTTTTTTAACGATCATACGGTTGCGATGATCATATTCGTACAGAAAGCATTGTTCGGAGCGCAAAGGAGCTGTCAACTGCCAACTATTGGCAGCCAGCTGTTTTACCCCTTCAGGCTGGATCACGCAACGAAGGTTGTTCAGGTCATCATAAATATAATAAGTGCACATCCAGTCGGCATGCCCAGAGCCGCTTCCATTATCCGGCGCAGCGGTCAATTGTACTTTCTTTAACACAACCTTCCCTTCTTTATCTTTAAACTCTATAACCTGTTTGCCTTGCTCATCAGTGGTAACATTTTTGTATAAGGTCCCTGCCAGGTAAGCACCTGTTACACTATACGTGCTGGTGATCAGGTCGGTTACAGCGCCACCTCCACTTACAATAGATGCCGTAAAATTATCACCGGGCAGGCTCTCAAAACCATTGGTAAAGGTGATGCTGTTGGTGGCCGTATAAGGAGGTGGAGTTGCCGTTCTGGACGATATAACACGATCTGCCAGTATACCACTGCCCCCGCTGCCAATTGTGCCATCGGTTACCACCCAGATCTTTACATCATCCACAGCTGTATTGATCCAGTAACTGGTTTTGATACCATGCTTCACACCAGTGGCAGTACCGGCCCAGTTTTCCCCGGGTGCATATTGCTCCAAAGGCCGGTTTAAAGGCGAGGCCTCAAATATGGTTTGGCTATAACCATAACTTTTATCGTTGCTTTGGTTGCCAAACTGAGTATTCATAAAACCGGTATGCTGGGCATAAGGGTCAGTTTTAAACGCACCATCTGCAGTACCCGATGCAAAGGGTAAGAACTTATATTGCTCCCTGCCAAAGGCATCGTACAATACAGGTGTTACCAGGTCTTTGGCATTGACGGCATCTGTACTTGCATTGGCAACATCAGTTGTTACCATCGATCCCTTTTTTATTACCGTTTGCAGAGGACGACCCAACCCATCAAAATACTGCGTGGCTTCCTTTACCTCGGTTAAAGGCTTGGTGGGAAGGCTGGCTGCATCGGTGGTGGGGGCAGTAGCCGTAAACGTGCGCACAAAGTTGACAGGTGTGCTGCTACTATAGGCAGGCGGCGTTACCGGCTGTTGCGCCATAGCAGGCAGCATCAACAGCAACATCCCTATACTAAGAGCAGCAGGTTTATTTTTTAGCGGGTTGAGCATTCTCATATCTTTGGCTGTTAAAGGTTTTTTCAAAAGGTTAATTACAATCTATGAGTTGACCCGCATAATTATAGCAGTACTTCTTTAAAATATTACCCTGCTCATCTTTCTGTAGCTTTAACCGGTTAAAGCTATCGTACTCATAATAAATCGTACGGCCTGTAGGATCGGTTTCACTCGTTATTCCTACTAAAGGCTTGTACGTATAAGTGGATACCTGAACCTGTTTATTGCCCGCAAAATAACTCCTGATATTTTGCAACAAAGTTCTTACAGCCACATCATTGCCTGGGGCACTGGTAGCCGCGTCAATGGATGCCTGGGCAACAATACCGCTCACTGTTGCGTAGTTGCTACCTGTAACCTTAACAACCGGGTACAGAGATTGATAACCCCACAAATACACGTCTTTTACGTCATTAGCTTTCTGTTGCTCCTGGATATTTCCATAAGCATCGTAATTATTAAACGCTACTATTTTTCTCAGGTTATCAGTGGGAGACTGTTTAAAACCTTCTTCAAAAGGCAATATCTGCGTTCCATTATTAAACCAGTCGTGATAAGTGACTTTTCTAACCTTCTGTACATTATTATTCAAAAAAGAAGAATCAGTTATAATTGCCTGTTTGAGGTTGTTATTTACCATTTTTTGTGCTACGGGGTCGTTAGGATAATCAGTAGCATAAGTTGTGGAAACCATCCTGGTATTAGACCGGCTGTCTTTATAGCGAACAATTTTGGGCAGTATATTGCTAAAACTTCCGTATGTGTAAAAAGTAGAATCGACCATAATACCTGTACCGGCATGATGGCTTTTTACACTTGATTTTAATCTTATCCAGTTTTGCGAGTAAAACAGTTTTACTATATCAAAATCTTCTGTGCTTTCAAGCGAGGTGGCTTGTCTTGAATGCCTGCTTACCAAATAGGAGTGTACTACAGGGTTAGGGCTTAAATTCATTTCATAGTCAAAACTCTCCTGACTTACTGTATTTTTTTGGCGATCGAATGTAAGTATGTCTACAGGTTTACCTGAAAGCGTTGGAGCCTGGCCACCTGGAATTGTAAATGGATATTGACCTTGTACAGGAAAATACCGGGCGCCATCGGAATAAGGACTAAAAGTGTATTGTACGCCACCGTTATTCAGTGCGAGATCGTTGGTTTCAATTATACTTAGATAATTAATTGGGTTTCCATCGTTCAGATCGTTGATATTCGAAACACAATCTGAACTAAATACCTTGTAGCTGTATTCGGCAAATCCGTTACCTTCAAGACTTAAATCGCCTTGTGTACAGACTGTTTTCATATTATAACTATACACATTTACAATTGCAGGCTCCTGTAAACTACTGAATTCTGTATTTGTTAAAGACCCATATTTGTAGTACGTGCTATGTGCATTACCCGTAACCGGATCTGTCCTCCTTATTTCCTTTACACGCAAACCATAAAAGTTTTTGTCGACCTGGATGGGTGTACCACCGGTGGTTTTGGTATACACAATATTTACATTAGCAAATTTATGAGTGCTGTAAATTTTCAGCTCAATCCTATACCAATTGTTAGCAGTTAGTGGGATTTGAACATTCATGGTTGTACTTCCCGAGTTAGGAGCTCCGGAAAAAACAAGCACATTGTTCTCATATACTGAAACAACATAAAAATTCAGATTAGTATCGTCCGGATCGTTATTTTGTCCATTAGCTGTGAGAGTAGCTGTTTGTGTAAGATCGCACCAAAACTGACCAGGAGTAGAGGTAGTGGTGTTAGTAAGGAAAGTTGTTGAAGTTGTTTGTATGTTTGATCGGGCGCGGGCACTGCGCAATTCCTCGAATGCAATTTTTGGAAAAACTTCAGGCCTTGACTCCAAAGTTGCATAGGTAGTACCTTCAACATAACATTCTCCCGGTTCCTGTTGGTTCATGCTCCAGGAAGACGACTTGTTCAGCTCGTAAAAAAAATGCTCCTTACCACCCGTGGGATAAGTAATAGCAGATAGGGTACCGGTAACAGTACTGCTAAAATCAGCAGATCTGCCTGTTAGCTGCATAGCTTCAAACGGGGTAACAGGCGAAACCAATACATTGGCTGAACTATTATAGAACCCAAGAAGGTCCTGGTTTACAGTAGAGGGAGGCGGTACGTTTTGCAGGTTGTTATATTCCATTTGATACACCAGACTATCACCACTATTTTGTCCAACATTGCCAAATACTTTTTTCACCAGCTTTTCCAGGAAAAAACGCTTAAAACGGCTATTAGGCTGATTCAAAAACTGATACCGGAAAACATAATCATACAACCCGGAACAACTAACAGAACTAAGATATCTGTCGCTATTGTTATTAACGCCAAAGTAAGGACTTGTATTATAATTGAACGAGATGTACTCGCCCGTATTTGTTGTGATCTGGCTTAAATATTTTACATCATACTCGTTTACGCTCACTATATCCTGATAATCTGAAGTACGCCCTCCTGATACAGGCACTTGCCCACAGGAATTATATATGGTTGTAGTATAGGTTAAAGTTTGTTTTCGATCAAGATCGTTCAATATTTCATAAGACAAATAAGAAAAGCTGATTGTTCTACCATTACGCAACGCAATACTACTTAGATAATAAGTAGTGGCCAATTTACCGTCATACATGAAAGTTGACTTCCCATTGATATTTTCTGAATAGCCTATTATATCGAAAAAGTATCTAACACCATTAGGATCTGTAATAACAAAGCCTGATGGGGCATAACCAGGACTTAGCAAATCAATTTTTAAATTATCCGCTGATGTGGTAACTGCCTGGTAATTTGAATTGATTACAAATTTTCCAGACATACCGTTGACATTAAAAATATATTCGTCTGGTTGAGCATCAAGTGACGATCTGGACGACAACGAATTTAATAATGAAATATTTGCAGTGGTATTACTAATATTATCAGGCACTGTGGTTCGGGTAGCCAGTTCATCAGCCCGACCTTTAATGTGACGTACGATGGTACCTCCACCCACTAAACTCCATCCCATACCAAGCGTAGTACCCACATCGGTAGCCTTTAAACCCTGACTAAAATAGTTTATGCTTATGGGAAATGTGAAATCTGATCCCAATTTGATATCATACAATGGAATTGTTGCAGATAAGGCTCCGGTAGCTTTATTGGCACTGCCTAATGCATGCTGAATTAGGGATGTTGGCTCTGGCGCAGCGGGTAAAATTTCCGGAATAGTTGGCAGCGTCAGAGTACCGGGGCTTGTACTCTCGGTATTAATTCTTGACTTAAAGGTGGTATCACCATCTTGCGTGTAACTATACAAAAAAGCAATAAGCAGTAGAAATGTAAATGTGGTTCTCATATTTGATTCTTATTCTAAAATATTCCAGGAATTAGTGCAAAATGAACGATTTGATAAATGGCTTGCTTTAAAAATCATCCATACAAAAAGTATAGATTCGGTCACCAATCTTTCCATTGTTTGCAGATGATGGGCAGCTATTTTAATAAAGTTTAAAATATTGTAAAAAATAGAGGCTTGATTCCAATCAGTTTCTCGGGCTGAGAAATAAATTTGGTATTGACAGTTTTCTCATAGCTTTTATTCTCATGTCGGTTATTATTATTTCATTTGCCAAAAGTAAGCTTCTTTTATAAATTATCAAACGTTTAGCAAGCATTAAATTAAAAAAAAGATGCTCCCACTTTAATCAATTGCCATCAGCTGGAATTTAACAGCACCATATTTTCTCACACTTTACCCCAACAACATCGAATACACTTCTTCTATCGATGTCTGCCCCCTCTTAAACAGCCGAAACGCATTACCGGCAAGGGTTTGAATGTCTTTTTCCTTTAGCAGCTCATCTACTTTAGAGCTTCCTTTTTTTACTTCATCGGCCAGGTCTTCGTCGATGGGCAATACTTCGTAAATGGCTTTACGTTTGCGGTAGCCGGTATTATAACAATGAGAGCAACCTACGGCTATATAATGCGTTGCAACAGGCTCGGGCGGGGTATATTTACGGGGGAATAAAGCGCTGTCGAACGGCACTTCTTTTTTACAATCGGGGCATAATAAACGCACCAGGCGCTGCGCTACCGAAGTATTGAGTGTATTCGCAATTAAAAACGAAGGAATGCCCATATCGGTTAAACGGGATATAGTGCCCCAGGCAGAATTGGTGTGTATGGTAGATAGTACCAGGTGCCCCGTTAAAGCCGCGCGTATGGCCATATTGGCGGTTTCGGCATCGCGGATCTCACCCAGCATGATAATGTCCGGATCCTGGCGTAAAAAGGTCCTTAAGGCCTTGGCAAAGGTGAGCCCGATATTATCGCGCACCTGCACCTGGTTAATCCCTTGCAAGGTATACTCAATAGGATCTTCAATGGTGAGGATATTTTTGGTGGAGAGATTGAGCCGCTTTAAAGTGGCATACAAAGTTGTGGTTTTACCTGAACCGGTAGGACCACTGATGAGTATAATACCATAAGGCTTTTTCAATCCTTCGAGGTAATTGTATAAGTCATTTTCAGAAAAGCCCAGGTTCTCTAGTTTAATATCTGTGGCATCATTACTTAATAACCTTAACACCACTTTTTCTCCATATAAAGCCGGCACTATGGATACCCGTATGTCAAATTTATCGGCGCCTTTGTTAAAGAAGATACGGCCATCCTGCGGTAATCTTTTCTCCGCAATATCGAGGTTGGCAGCGATCTTTATTTTGTTGATCAGGGAGGGATATAATTTTTTCTCGATCAGGTAACGCAGTACCAACAAGCCATCTACCCTTATCCTTACCCTGCAATCCGTTTCGTAGGTTTCTATATGAATATCACTGCTCTTTAAATATTTAGCTTCGGCAATCAGGTCATCCAAAAAGTGATCGGGATTACCTTCATAATAATTATGCTGCAACCGCTGATCTGCATTATCGCGTTTGGCATATTGTTGCTCCATCAATTGCTGCAGCAGGTCTTCTTCTAGCAGGTCAAATACAACAGGATGGCCGGTAATAAGGGATAGCTCTTCACCATATTGCTTTAACTGTTCGGGATCAGTATCCTTACCGGCATGCAAATACAGCGTTCCATTTTGCTGCTTCAGGTAAGCCACGCGGTAACGCCAGGCCAGTTCAGCAGTGATCAGTTTATTATGCGTAGCTTCCATATTCATGAGGTTATTGCGCTCAGCTGTTTACAGGTTGGAGTAAAACGGAAGTAAATCTATGGAAAAAGGATGATTGAAAAAAAGACGGTTCACCACTATTACCCCTGCCAGCACCGCCGCCTGGTAACCTGCCAGCGGAATCAGGGCTACCGGCTTCTTAAAAGCTATTCGTATAATCACAAACAACAACACTATTATCAGGGAGCTTATAAAAAAAAATATAAAATTAAACAGCGAAAACAGCGGTGCTACCGCTATCCAGAAAGCTACATCTCCTATCCCTAGTTTTTGATTGATCACTTTGTTAAAGCTGGCTTGTCTGAACCTATAATAGACTAATAAGCCACCCAACAGGAATAGAATGATCCCGGTATTAATAGCCAGTTGTAAAAAAGCAGCAGCGATATCTGTTTGCAATACGGTAGTAATAAAGCAAATCACCAACAATCCTGTAAGCAGGTACACCGGCACGGCCCGTTCTTTAAAATCGGTATAAGCGATGGCCAATAGTATAATGCAAGTTATGATGAGTGCCCAGTTCAATTAGTTTGTAGATGTTAAGGGAGGAAAATGCTTTCAACTGTTAACACCCCTCGTCAGACTCAGGGTGACATCTGTATTTAATCACCTAATCAGGTACTGTTTCTGTTAGTTTCTTATTCTGGTCTATCTCCCATTGATTGAAAATACCATCTCCGTCGAAATCAGTTACCGCAGTAGCCCTGGCCCTGAACCCTTTTGGAGAAGCCTCAATAATTTCTATCTTATAGTTCGCCTGTCCGCCCTGGGTGGTCAGCAATTGCTGCTCGAAAGAAATAGCCGGCAGTTCGTTGGTATAAGTAGAGTTCTCAAAAAAATACGAACGCTCTAAGGTATATACGTGCTGCAACTGCAGCTTGGCTTCCGTGCTTTTGGCTTTGGAAATGAGGGGCATTAAACTGGGTAATGCCAGCAGCACCAGTATACCTATAATGATCAATACCACCAATACTTCGGTGAGTGTAAATGCGGCCAGCTTTGCTGCGGATATTTTTTTTATAACAGGTTTTGTACGCAAAATAAATTTGTTACTGAACAAAAATACGGTTAGTTTATTTTACCAGGGCCTTTTCGAGCTGTTTTTTTAACAGCTTATTTTCGGCTTCCAGGTCTTCCACTCTTTTATTAATGCTGATCAGGTGCAGGGTCATTTCCTCGATCTTCCGGAGCAGCAGGGCCTGGTTCGCTCCCAATTCTATTCCTTCTTTAGCAACCTGTTCTGCAGATGGCACTTCGGGTAAATGTCCTTTTTGCCCGATAAAACTTTCTATCTCTTTAAGTGGCATTAATTTATAGCCTGGTTTAAAAACATAGTCAGGCCAACCAGATGCATGAGGTTTTACTTTCAGCTCATCGGCGATCATTTTTCCGGCTACAGCTAGCTTATACTGCAAAGGAAACGAGGCAATGCCTATTCCTACGCTGCCTTCTTCTGTTATACGCATTACTTCGCGGGACTGCGAGATATTACATCCCCAGGTAAAAAACTGGAGCATCCCTCCGTTTCCGCATTGATAAGGCCCGGTAGTTATTTGCATACCGGCAAATCCATCAGGAGTATCACCGGCTTTCATCCCCACTTTAAAACTTCCCTGCTCGGAAGCATGATGTAAGCTTGCATTGTTGTGCAAAGACATAAATATATCACCCCTTACATCCAGTTTGGCGTACGGACGATACATACCAATGCCAACATTTCCTGCCGAAGTCCAGTTTATTAAATGCTGTTCGTTCTGACCTTGTTTTGTACCAAGGCTGCCTCCATAATATCCATATAAAAAAGGGCCGTCCAATTGGGTTGTTTCGTTGTAGTGCGACTTATACCGCAGCCCATGATTTTCGTCTCCCCTAACTAACCGGATCGGGTAAAAAGCAGCCATATCTATCCCTCCCAAAACATCCAGCTTTGCTAGTGGTGTGTTTGTTCCGATACCCACGTTACCATTGCTTTCAAAAATATTCGTTTGGGCATAACATACCCCTGTATAGACAACAAATAAAGCTGCTACAACTTGCTTTTTCATATTATTTAGATTGAAGTTTCTTTTTTAAATATTCTATTTCTTTATCCTGCTCATTATTTCGTTTTTCCATCTGTATCAGGTGTAGCGTGAGCTCTTCAATTTTCTTCAACAGCAAAGCCTGGTTGCCTCCCAGCTCCACTCCTTCTTTTGCAACTACCTCAGCTGATGGCACTTCGGGAAGGTGGCCTTTTTCTTTAATGAATCTTTCTATTTTACTAAGTGGCATTAACCGGTAACCGGGTTTAAATACATAATCAGGCCAGCCGGAGGATTGAAGCTTAACTTTTACCTCTTCCAAAATAGCCTTACCTTTCACAGCCAGCAAATATCCTTCAGGTGGATTAACAATGCCAGCTCCTATACCAATAGTTCCTGAACTAATTCGCATACCTTTTCCTTTAACCTCAACATAACTCGGATTATATAAATTACCGTCGGAAGCCGGGTCAAGAATAATACCTGTTCCCCAGGCCATTCGTAGTTGCTGGTAATTGGGAGGAGCCCATGGCCCTGTTGTTCGATGTATGCTATATTGGAGTGGACTGTCATTATACCAACAGACCCCAATAGGTTCACTCGTTTGATCTACATTAACAAAGCTAAGTTTAGCCGCTGGCAAAATAGTGCCGATACCTACATTACCATTTGCAGGAAATACATTTGTTTGCGCTTTGCAAAAGTACATACAGGCACATGCCACTCCGATTAATAACTGCTTTTTCATAAGTTTATTTAGGTTCATTTTTATTTTTCAATTGCTTGATTTCTTTATCCTGCTCGTTCATTCTTTTTTCCATCTGTATCAGGTGGAGCGTGAGCTCTTCAATTTTCTTCAGCAGCAAAGCCTGGTTGCCTCCCAGCTCCACTCCATCTTTGGCAACTTCTTCAGCTCGCGGCACTTCGGGTAAATGGCCGTTTTCTTTAATAAAATTTTCAACCTGACTCAGCGGCATTAATTTGTATCGAGGTTTAAAAACATAATCGGGCCAGCCGGAGGATTGCAATTGAACACGAACCTGCTCAGCTATAATATTACCTGCTACTGCCAGCTTATACGCTGCAGGTGGTGTGGCTGTACCAATTCCGACTCTACCGTCATTGGTAATAGTCATCCGGCTTACTTTATTGGTAATGAAGGTAAATGGATGATTGGTATAGGTACCTGAAATTCCACCGGCAGGCGCGCCATAATAGCCTAACTCGTGTGACCATAAACCCGAAATAACGCTATTAGTGGAAACAAGAGACTTGGAATGTGCACCCCCTTTTACTTCAAGCACTTTCATCCAGCCTTCGGCATTTTCAGGATTCACAGTACCTATGCCTACATTACCACCAGAAACGCGAAGGCCATTTCCTTGTATGTCTACATAACTCTTCCCGAATTCCTGCCCCGGATCTAAAATGATGCCTGTTGTCCACCCCAACCTTAATTGCTGGTAGTTGGGTGCCTGCCATGCTCCGGCTGTTTTATGTATACCATACACCAAAGGACTGACGTCAGACCAGGTGATACCCACCGGTTGCTCATTGGCTTCGTTACCAAAACTTAGTTTCGCGGCAGGTAACGCAGAACCGATACCTATATTACCACCGTTAGAGACAGAGAACAATGGATTATCCGGATTGTCACTCCAGTTATAAATATAAAACCCCATTTCCGAGATCATATTAGCGCCTGAACTAAGGGCCCATGTTTTTCCCGTTGCATTTTTAATGAAAAGCTTGGTTGTATTGGAATTAACCTGGGTGCCACCTATATGCAAGGGATGAGTAGTCGTATATCCCCTATCCGTAACAGTTTGTAAGGTTTCCTGCCCCTGCGTGGTAAAACCTATGAGTAACGTTTGTGATAAAACAGCTGCCAGTACTTTTTTAAAGTAAGATGTGTTTACATTCATTTATATATGTTTATAGTTTTTTTATCAACCTGCGTCTGCAGCTCCTGTAATAATGTAGCTTGTCTTTTAATCTGTTCTGCCTGTGCCTTATTGATCTTGTCCTGTTCAATCATATACAGGGTTAGTT